>Ga0070741_10000528_pt1 | contig 136129 bp, 130 predicted proteins | sample Coa_R1_4_FD_66440 | JGI IMG/M metagenome (GOLD analysis project Ga0070741, IMG submission 66440) | Surface soil microbial communities from Centralia Pennsylvania, which are recovering from an underground coalmine fire - Coalmine... | ecosystem: Environmental > Terrestrial > Soil >... | reverse complement strand
AGGCCAGTTCTTGACACGGTATAATGATTTCCGGCGCGAGCGTATTTTCTTGTTTAGGTTAGGCATAACCCGAGATTATACGTCTCGCGCCACTCCTTACCCTTTCATGCACCAAAGCCACATTTGGGTGTAAAAAGCGCCTGTCACTTTGAAAGTGACAGGCGCTTGCGTCTTACGCATTGGCCGGCTGTTTGGCTTTCTTGACAGCCTGCGCGGTGTGGAATTTGATTTTATTATTTTTCTCATCCACATCCACCAAAACAGTCGCGCCATCTTTATATTTTCCGCCGAGCAATTCCACCGAAAGCGGACTCTCAACATATTTTTGGATGGCTCTGCGCAGAGGCCGCGCGCCGAAGGCAGGATCATAACCTTCCTTGGCGAGCCACTTGCGCGCCGCGTCAGTCAACTCGACCTTGATCTGGTACTCGCTTAATCGGTCTTGCACTTCCTTCATCTGCAGGTCAACGATCTGCGCCATCTCTTCGATGGAGAGCGGAGAGAACATGATGATCTCGTCAATGCGATTGAGGAACTCCGGACGGAAGGTGCCTTTGAGCGCCTTTTCGATCTTATCGTGCGAGTCGCGCTCCTCATCGTCCGTTTTTTGCTGGAGGAAGCCGAGGCTTCCACTCTTTCTCACATACTCGGTGCCCAGATTGGAGGTCATGATCAGAATCGTGTTGCGGAAATCCACCACGTTGCCCTGACCATCCGTCATACGGCCGTCGTCAAGGATTTGTAACAATGCATTCCAAACTTCGGGATGCGCCTTTTCGATTTCATCGAACAACACCACGCGATACGGGCGGCGGCGAACGGCCTCGGTGAGTTGACCGCCTTCCTCATAACCAACGTAGCCGGGAGGCGCACCGAACAGCCGCGAGACCGTATGCTGTTCGCGATATTCCGACATGTCCACGCGCACGAGGGCATCCTCGTCATCGAACATGAACCAGGCGAGAGCCTTGGCGAGTTCGGTCTTGCCCACGCCGGAAGGACCGATGAAGATGAACGACCCAATTGGGCGTGAGGGATCTTTGAGGCCGGAACGCGCACGGCGGATGGCATCCGAGATGGCATGGATGGCTTCGTCCTGACCGATAATGCGTTCGTGCAGGCGCTCTTCCATTTGCAGGAGTTTCTGCGATTCGCTTTCCATCATCTGACTGACGGGAATCCCCGTCCACTGATGAACGACTTCGGCAATGTCATTCACATCCACCACTTCATCGAGTTGATGCTCCGCTTCCCATTTGTCACGCTTGGCGTGATACTCTTCTTCTTTACGCAGACGTTCGACTTTGATCTCAGCCGCGCGTTGATAATCACGGGCGTTGGAAGCCGCGTCTTCCTCGGCCTGAAGTTTGTCAAGTTCGGCTTTCATATCCTTCAACTCAGGCGGCATGGAATACAAGGCCACGCGCAATTTCGCGGCGGCTTCATCCATCAAGTCAATGGCTTTATCGGGCAGGCGGCGGTCGGTGACGTAACGATCTGCCAGCCGAGCCGCGGCGACGAGCGCATCGTCCGAGAAGCGGACTTTGTGATGCGCTTCGTAGCGGTCGCGCAATCCCTGAAGCATCTTGATCGTGTCATCCACGGTCGGTTCTTCAACATAAATTGGCGCGAAGCGTCGTTCGAGCGCGGCATCTTTCTCGATGTATTTATGATATTCATCCAGCGTGGTCGCGCCGATGGTTTGCAATTCACCGCGCGCCAGTGCAGGTTTGAGCATGTTGCTCGCGTCCATCGCGCCCTGCGCGGCACCTGCGCCGACGACCGTGTGCAGTTCATCAATCATCATGATAATCTCGCCCTGCGCGCGCTGGACTTCTTCGATGACGGCTTTGAGTCTCTCCTCGAATTCGCCGCGGAAGCGCGAACCGGCGATCATCGCGCCGAGGTCAAGCGCGACGACGCGCTTGCCGGAGAGAATCTCAGGCACATCGTTCGAGGCAATCTTCTGCGCCAGGCCTTCGACGATGGCGGTCTTGCCGACGCCCGCCTCACCGATCAGCACCGGGTTGTTCTTGGTGCGGCGCGAAAGGATTTGGATCAGGCGCAGGATTTCATTATCTCTTCCGATAACGGGATCCAGTTTCCCCTCCCGCGCAAGCTGCGTTAAGTCGCGGGAATATTTTTCGAGCGTGCGGTAACGCGTCTCGGCTTGGGGGTCAGTGACGCGCTGTCCGCCGCGTAAATCCTGAATCGCATCGTAGACCCGGTCACGGCTCAAACCGGCGGATTCGAGAATACGCGCCGCGGGTGTGTTGCGCTCGGTCAAAATCGCGAGGAAGATATGCTCGGTCGAGATGTATTCATCCTTGAGGCGGTTGGCTTCCTCGTTGGCGAGGTCAATAATGCGCTTCACGCGCGGGGTAATGAAAATCTGTCCCGCCCCGCCGCCGAAGATATTGGCCTTCGGGCTGGCGCGCAACGTGGCATCGAGGCGCTCGACAAGCGCGTCGGAACTGACATTCATCTTTTCAAGGATTTGGGGAATCACACCGCCGGGCTGTTCGATCAACGCCAGCAGAATATGTTCGGTATCAATCTGGTTATGTCCGTAGCGCTGGATAATCTCCGCCGCACGTTGGGCGGCTTCCTGAGCGCGCTCGGTAAATCGGTCAAATCGCATCATAGAGGGTTCCTCCACATGAGGGAAGGGCAAAAAAATTCAAGGTATCGTCGGCAGGGCGGCGTTGGTAATGCAAGCGGCTGTCGGCGGTGACGGCATTATAACAAATTCAAACCGCCGGGTGGTTTGCGCGGAGTAAGAGTTCCATTAGATTCAGGGCTTGCGGCCAAAATACCCATTTAATGCCCAGAAAAAACAGGGAACGTAGCGGGCGACCATCTGCCTGACAGTCGCCCGCTTCAGAGTTATTCCTTCACTTCACCTTCAATCACATCGCCATCGGTTGAGCCTCCCGAAGGGCCCCCGCTCTGGCCCTGACCCTGAGGCTGGCCCTGGGCATAAAGTTGCTGGCTCAACGCATGGAAGGCATTCTGCGCGTCGTCGGTGGCTTTCTTAATCCGGTTGATGTCGTCCGTTTGCGCGGCCTGCTTGAGATCGTTGATCTTGGTTTCGATGTTCGAGCGCTCGTTCGACGGCACTTTATCGCCAAGCTCGCGGAGAGTCTTTTCCAATTGATAGGCGAGATTATCCGCGTTATTCTTGGCCTCGATCAACTCACGGCGCTTCTTGTCTTCGGCTTCATGCTGACGACTTTCCTGCACCATACGGTCAATATCGGCCTTGCTCAAGTTGGTCGAAGCAGTGATGGTCACCTTCTGCTCTTTGCCAGTAGCCTTGTCTTTGGCAGTCACGTGTAGAATCCCATTGGCATCAATATCAAACGTCACTTCCACTTGCGGGACGCCGCGCGGCGCAGGCGGGATTCCATCCAGTCGGAATCGTCCGAGCGACATGTTGTCCGCGGCCATCGGGCGTTCGCCCTGCAGAACGTGAATATCCACAGCGGTTTGATTGTCCGCCGCCGTCGAATAGATTTCGGTTTTGCGGACGGGAATGGTCGTGTTGCGTTCGATCATAGTGGTCATCACACCGCCCAGAGTCTCGACGCCCAGCGAAAGCGGGGTCACATCCAGCAACAAAATATCTTTGACTTCGCCGCCAAGCACGCCGCCTTGAATGGCCGCGCCGACCGCCACCACTTCATCGGGATTGACGCCCTTGTTCGGCTCTTTCCCGTTCGTCAACTTGCGCACCAATTCCTGGACCATCGGCATACGAGTCGCGCCGCCAACCAAAACCACTTCGTTCAAATCGGCGGGCGTCATCTTCGCGTCGCTGAGCGCAGACTCGAACGGCTTGCGGCAACGATTGAGCAAATCTTCAGTCATCTGCTCGAATTTGGCGCGGCTCAATTTCAATTGCAAATGCTTCGGGCCGGACGCGTCCGCGGTGATGTATGGCAGGTTGATCTCGGTCTCCATCACCGATGACAATTCGATCTTGGCTTTCTCTGCGGCCTCGCGCAAGCGCTGTAACGCCTGACGATCATTGCGAAGATCAATACCCTGATCCTTTTTGAACTCATCCGCGGCCCAATTGACGATTCGCTGATCCCAGTCATCGCCGCCGAGGTGAGTGTCACCGTTCGTGGCCTTGACCTCGATCACGCCCTCGCCCACTTGCAGAACCGACACATCGAACGTTCCGCCGCCGAGGTCGAAAACCAGTATCGTCTCATCCTTCTTTTTATCGAGGCCATATGCTAGCGCAGAAGCCGTCGGCTCGTTGATAATGCGCATCACTTCAAGACCGGCGATCTTGCCCGCGTCCTTCGTGGCCTGGCGCTGGCTGTCGTTGAAATACGCAGGGACAGTGATGACGGCTTGCGTCACCGGTCCGCCGAGATAGGCCTCGGCATCGGCTTTGAGTTTGGCCAAAATCATCGCGCTGATTTCCTGTGGGCTGTACTCGCGATTCGTGATCGGGATCTTCACTTTCACATCGTTTGCAGGACCCTTCACGACTTCATAAGGCACCATCTTGCGTTCGACCTCGGTCTCTTCGTAGTGACGACCGATGAAACGCTTGATGGAATAGATTGTATTTTCCGAGTTGACCACAGCCTGCCGCTTCGCGGTCTGACCGACGAGGCGCTCGCCGTTCTTGTTGAACGCCACCACCGAAGGACATAAACGTCCGCCCTCGGCAGTGGGAATGACCGTTGGCTGGCCGCCTTCCATGACGGCTACAACGCTGTTGGTGGTGCCCAGGTCAATCCCAATAATTTTTCCCATGGCAAATACTCCTTTGTCTCATTACGTCATTGCAAGTCTTCGAGAAGCAATGACACAGAGTAATTTCTGCATAGGATAACTGACGTGTGAAAGAAAAACGTTAACGCTGTGTAGAAATTGCGTTTGACCTCAGCCCCATCCCCTTCCGCCATTCGGGCACCCCAAAAATACGACGATGAAAATTTCAAATGCGCATTCAAAATCTAGATCGTCGCATTTGGGGGTTATGGCTCGCTTACTCGTACCCAATCGAACCCAATCAACAGCGGCGCGGACTCGAACGACGCGGCGGCAAGGCCGATCTTTCCGCTTTTTAAACCATAGCGCGTCTCCTGCCACTTGCGCAATTGCGCGCCGTTGATAAACGGCGTCAAAACGTCGCCTTCGCAAGATAGACCGATCTCGTTCGCGTCGCTTTTGATTTTGTCCGAGAAGCCGCGATACATGGGCTTGTAACGCGCCACACCCTGTGCCAGCCATTGACCAAATAACAAAGTGTACGTCCCGTCGGGATAAATATCGAACTCATACCAGCCACTCGCTTCGCTGTAACGACAGACAATTCCCGCCGCGCCGCCATCTCCCGAAAGATTATCGGCTTGCGCGTCGACTCGGACATCAACATATTCCTGCGCGTCATAAGTCGCATAGGCCCATTGATTCGTCGCGGATAAGTTGAAGACGAGGAATCCCGATCTAATTTCCCGACCCAAGGCCGGCTGGCCGTTATCCATTTGCTGAAAGGACCAGTTGAGCAGGGCTCCGTCAAATTCTTCGGTGAAGACGCGCGGCGCAGGGATGAGAGTCTCTGTCGGCGCGGCAGTTGGCGGAATCAGGGTTGGAGTGGAAGAAGGTTCAATCAACGACACGCCGGTTGAAGTCGGAGGAAGAGGTGTGGTTGTCGTCGCAGGTGAACAAGATATCAAAAGAAGAACTAGAATGAAAAGCGCGGTATGTTTTAGAGTCATAATATCCAATGATAACAAAACACACGGCCTTAAGGCCGTGTGTTGAGTGGAGATGGCGGGAATCGAACCCGCGTCCGAAAGATTCGACCCTCGGAAATCTACGAGCGTAGCCTGCCGATTTTCGTCACCGCAGGGATCTCGGCGGGCTAGTAACCCTGCGGCCATCCGCTCTTCTTAGGCGCATTCAGCGGAGTCGTGCGCGGCACTCCACCATTGTCTCGCCCGGTCCGTCACCGGGTGGAGCACGGGGACGGCGGATGCAGTCTCATCGAGGAGACTGTACCGTTATGATCTCACCTTAAGCGGCGAGGGGCATAGCGGCATAGGAAGTGTTGTTGGCACTTAAAGTTTTGCGCGGATTTTACGAGGTCGGCGCCGCTCGGCTCGCATTCCGGGACCAGCCTCTCCCGTCGAAGCCTGTCATCCCCAAAATGACGGGGCCTGCCCGTTGCGTTTTGGATTATAGCACAGGCGCATTAGAGAAATTGGCCGCAGAGACCCCAGTGCCCACTGCGTCCTTTTTTCTCAATACTCTTCGTGTTCCCTGCGGCAACATATTATTCACCTTTATCAACTTGCCTGAACATTCGCTTTATGCTAGACTTCATTCGAGAAGCAATGCGATGGCCGAAAAAATTCTGATCGTTGACGATGACGTGGACACTTTGCGGTTGGTGGGGCTGATGCTCCAGCGACAAGGCTATCAGATTAGCGCGGCCACCAACGGCGAACAAGGGCTGGCAAAAGCCTTCGAGGAAAAGCCCGACATCATTTTATTGGATGTGATGATGCCCGACATGGACGGCTATGAAGTCGCGCGCCGCCTTCGCAAGAATCCGGCCACGCAGACCACGCCGATTCTGATGTTCACTGCCAAGACTCAACTCGACGACAAGGTCACCGGCTTCGAGGCAGGCGCAGACGATTATTTGACCAAGCCGACTCATCCTGCAGAATTACAGGCGCACATCCGCGCTTTGCTTTCGCGTGTAAGTCCCAAAAAGACCGAGGAACTGGACACGGCCTCGCACGAACATCACGGTTGTGTGATTGGAATCCTGGCGGCGCGCGGCGGCCTGGGCGTCTCGACTCTGGCGGCCAACCTGGCAGGCGCATTGTTCAGCCGCACGCATGCAGATATCATTTTGGCAGAACTCACGCCGGGGCAAGGCACGCTCGGCATGGACCTCGGAGCCGGGAATCAAAAAGGATTGAACGACCTGCTTTCCGGCACATCCGCGGAGATCACGCGTGAGAAAGTGGAGTCCCTGCTCGTGCCGCATAGTTCGGGATTGAAACTACTTCTGGCATCTGAAAACCCGCGCGATATTCAACTGACAAGTCAGATCAATCATTATGAAGTCCTCGTCTCGCGCCTTGCAACGCTGGGGCGCTTCATCATTCTCGACCTCGGATCGGGGATGCCGCCCTTTGTGCAAAAAATCCTTCCGCTGTGCACCGAGCGGATCGTGGTCATCGAAGGCATGCCCAACACCATCGCGCACACCAAAATGCTGATTGATGAAATCGCCAATCTCGGCATTGATCGTTTGAGCATCAGCGTAGTGCTGAACAACCGCATCCGCACCGAGGCGCAGATGTCGTGGACGGATGTGCAAAAAGAACTCGGGCATTCGATCTCGACCACACTCACGCCTGCGCCGGAAATGTTTTTGGCGGCGACGCGCGTCCACACCCCCGCCATCTTTTCCCAGCCCACCAACGTCACTTCACAACAAATCCTCAAAATCGCCGACCAAATTCTCGAACGAGAAAAAGCGGCTGCAAAATGAGGTTCTTTCCGACTTCAGTGCAGGATGGCATCGAGTTCGCGGCGGAGTTGTTTCGCAGGGCAAAGCGGGCTGTCGTTCTCACCGGGGCGGGAATCTCCACGCCATCGGGCATCCCCGATTTCAGGTCGGAGGGAACCGGTTTATGGTCCCGCGATGAACCGATGGAGGTCGCGTCACTGACCACGTTCCGGACGAATCCCGAAAAGTTCTACGCGTGGTTCCGGCCGCTGGCGAGTCAAATCTTCGACGCAAAACCGAATCGGGCGCACTTTGCGCTGGCCCAACTCGAACAAGCCGGACACATCCGCTCCGTGGCAACGCAAAACATTGACATGCTTCATCAAAAGGCAGGCTCGAAAAAAGTGATCGAACTGCACGGCACATCAGCGACGCTTTCATGCACACAGTGTTTTCATCAATGGGAATCGTCTCCATATTTGAAGCCGTTCGTTGAAAAAGGCGAAATTCCTCATTGCCCAAATTGTGGCGCAGTGCTCAAGCCGGATGTGATTTTGTTCGGCGAGCAATTGCCGCAAAAGGCGTGGTTCGAAGCGCAACGTGATTCCCGCGCTTGTGATTTAATGGTGGTGGCCGGTTCGTCTTTGGAGGTTATGCCGGTGGCAGGCCTGCCGATGCAGGCGCTGGACCGAGGCGCGCACCTGGTCATCATCAACAACACACCGACGTATCTCGATGTACGCGCCGACAGCGTTCTTCGAGGCGACGTGGCAGAAATTATTCCCGCAATCGCGGAGCAGGTAACTCATGGCTGAAATAAAAACGGAACGTTTGGATGGGTATCGCAGGCTGATCGAGATCGCGCGCGATCTCGCCTCCACTCTCGACCTGGACATTTTGCTCGAACGAATCGTGCGCGCCGCGGCGGAAGTCAGCGGCTCGGAAGCGGCTTCGATTCTGCTCTACGACAACCTGACGCAACAACTTTATTTTCAAGTGGCGACCAACCTCGACGAGCCGACCATGCGCGGCGTAATCGTCCCGCTGGATGGAAGCATCGCAGGCTGGATCGTGCTGAACCGTAAATCAGTGCGCATCACCAATGCGCAGGATGACCCGCGCTTCTTTGGCATCGTGGATCAAATGTCGGGGCGCCCCACTCATTCATTGATCGGCGTACCATTGATCACGAAGAACAAAGTGGTCGGCGTGCTTGAAGCGTTGAACAAGGAACGCGGCAAGTTCACCGAGGGCGACGAGTCATTGCTCTCGGTATTGGGCGCGCAGGCCGCGGTCGCGATCGAGAACGCGCGCTTGTTCCAGCAATCGGACCTGATCTCGGAGTTCGTCCATGAATTGCGCACTCCGCTGGCCTCGCTCAGCACCGCCACCTATTTACTGCTGCGGCCGGAAATGGCGCGCGAACAACAGGAGCAGATCATCAACAATATTCACAGCGAGACTCTGCGATTGAACTCATTGGCCTCCTCCTTCCTCGATCTGGCCCGGCTCGAATCGGGACGTGTGCAATTCCGCAAGACCTTATTCAACGTCTCAGACCTGCTATTCGAATGCAAAGACATCATGAACTCGAAGGCTGAAGAGGAAAAAATCCAAATCAAAATCGAATCCGCGGATGACCTTCCGACCTTCGAAGCCGACCGCGACAAGATCAAGCAGGTGGTTTTGAACTTGTTGAGCAACGCCATCAAATACAATCGTCCCGGCGGGAGCGTAACGCTGAGCGCAGGCGCGAGCGAAAAAGAAGTTTGCATTTCGGTTCAAGACACAGGCGTTGGAATTCCCGAAGAAGCTGTGCCGCATCTTTTCGAGAAGTTCTACCGGGTGCGCGAGACGGAAGGCAAAGTCGCTGGCACCGGCCTCGGACTTTCCATCTGCAAGCAGATCGTGCAAGGTCACGGCGGGCGGATGGAGGTCAAGAGCAAATTGGGCGCGGGGACTTCGTTCTGTTTCTTCCTGCCAAGATCGGGAAAGACGATGCTAAGGCAGTAATCAAACCTCCCGCAGTACTGCGGGAGGTTTTTTGAAAGAGATTCTTAACGCGAAATCATCAAGGAGCAAAGTTTCTGTATTTTCTTTGCGAATTTGCGCCTTTGCGTCGTTTTCTTACCTCGCCCCTCTCCTCCCAAACTGACGTTCCAACATCTCCACTGACAAATGAATCATCGTCGGCCTGCCATGCGGACAGGTGCGCGGCGAATAGCAATTCTCCAAATCGGTGAGCAGGGCGCGCTGTTCCTCGGGCGAGAGAGTCTGCCCGCCCTTGACCGCCATACGCTTGCAGACGCGCGCCGCCAGTTTCTTTTCGACCTCATTCTGCAACGGCGCTTCGTCTTCTTCAAAGTCTTCCACCACAGCGCGCAACGCCGCGGACGGGTCACTGCCCGCGAACAAATTTGGCACGGCGCGGACCTGGAACGAGTTCGAGCCGAAGTCTTGCACCTCGAAGCCAAAGTGAGCAAGGACGGATAACTGTCCATTCAACAACTTCGCGCTGGATGGAGGCAATTGCACGACCACCGGCGTGAGCAAAGATTGAGAAGGAATTTTGTTCATGTCATGTTGCGCCATCAGTTTCTCGAACAAGACACGTTCATGCGCGGCGTGCTGGTCAATCAGATACAGTCCATCCGGGCCTTCAGCCACGAGATACGTCGCGCCGATCTGGCCGATGAGTCTGAGCAGAGGCACTCGGTTGGCAGCTGGAAGTTGGTGGTTGGTGGTCGGTGGCTGAACGTTGATCGCTGAACGCTCTTCACGGTCCACCGTCAACTGTCCACCGTCAACTGTATCATGAGCAATAGACCAATCCATCCCCACCTGCTGTGACGATTCCGCGCGATTCCCCCACAGCGCAGGCGCAACCGTCGGAACCGGCGCGTACGCTAAAAGTCCGCGGCGAACCGCACGCTGGACAAATCCAAATACGCGGTCCTGATTCCGGAATCGCACTTCGGCCTTGGCGGGATGCACGTTCACATCCACTTCCTCCGGCGCGACCTCGATGAAGACCGCGCCCATCGGGTAACGCCCCACCATCAACAGTGTGTGATACGCCTGAATGAACGCGGTGGTGAGCGGTGTATCCTGAATCCAGCGGCCATTGACGAAGAACGTGATGTCTTTACGATTCGAGCGCGTCAACGCCGTGGGGCTGATGTAGCCCGTCAACTTGATACCCTCTTCCTCTGTGTTCATTTCAAGCAATTGCTTCGCCACTTCCACGCCATACAACGCGGCGAGAATCGCACGGCGGTCTCCATCGCCCGCAGTTTGCAGAGTGACATTGCCCCCCTCGCTCAACTTGAATCGCACACTCGGATACGCCAACGCGTACCGCGTCAGCAGCGAATCGATCGCGCGGCGTTCAGTCACATCCGTCTTCAAAAATTTCAAACGCGCCGGGACGTTGAAAAACAAATCTTCGACGCGCACGACGGTTCCGGTTGGCGCGCCGATGGTTTCGACCTTTCCTTCGCGTCCGCCCTCGACCTTGATGCGCGCGCCCGCGTTCGATTTTGCGACCTTTGATGTGAGCGTCATGCGCGAGACCGATCCAAGTGAAGCCAGCGCTTCGCCGCGAAAGCCAAGCGTTGAAATGTGAAAAAGATCATCCGCTTTTGACAGTTTCGACGTGGCATGACGCGAAACAGCCAGCGCCAGTTCATCCGAGGCGATGCCGTTCCCATCGTCCGCAACTTCGATTAGTTTGCGTCCCGCCTCGGCAATCGAGACTGCAATCGTTTTCGCGCCCGCGTCCAGCGCATTCTCGATCAACTCTTTGACCACAGACGCAGGCCGCTCGATGACTTCCCCCGCCGCGATCTGCGAGGCAACTTCCGCTGACAAAAGACGAATAGGCATGGTTCGATTATAGCGGGAATAATGTCAGTGTGAGGAGCGTTCTCCCTGCACTTGCACGCAGGGCAAGTGTCTCCGGATGCAATCCCCAACTTTGCGCGGAGATTGCCACATCGGCCTGCGGCCTCCTCGCAATGACAAGACTCGAATCACGTATAATTGCGCAATGCGTTTTACCACCATCTTCTTCGACCTCGACGATACGCTCTACCCCGCCTCCAGCGGTTTGTGGCCGGTCCTCAAAGTCCGCATGAGTCAATACATGATCGAGCGCATGAACATCCCCGCCGACGATGTGCCGCGCCTGCGTGAAAAATATTTCCGTGAATACGGCACGACCCTGCGCGGACTGCAGGCCAACTATAAAATGGATGTGCAGGATTATCTGGCCTACGTCCACAACGTCAATCTTGCGGACTACATTCATCCCGATCCGATTCAACAACAAGTGCTCGCCTCGCTCCGGACCCGTAACCTGATCTTCACCAACGCGGACGTTGCCCACGCTCAACGTGTGCTCCGTCAACTGCAAATCGAACAATACTTTGCAGACATCATTGACGTCAACCGCATGGACCCGTTCTGCAAGCCGAAGCCCGAATCTTTTGCTTTAGCCATGAAGGTCGCGGGCGAAAGCGATCCATCGAAGTGCGTGATGATTGACGACTTGCCGCATACGACGCGCGCCGCGAAAGCCCTGGGGTTGTATTCGCTCCTTTACGGCGCGGCCGCCGAAGGGCCTGCCCTGAGCGAAGCCGAAGGGTCCGATGCAGATGCGGCTTTCAGTAATTGGCGTCAATTGCCCGCGCTGTTGAATGGAAATCGTCCGTGAATCCGTTATTGATCGGTCTGATCTTTTTGGCAGTGATCATCATCCCAAACGTCATCGCTGTTTTGTGGGCGAACGGCGCGAGGAACAATGATTCCAAATTCTGGACGGGACTTCAATCCTCCATGCGACAGCCCTTCAAAAAGGAAGACGACGCGCTGGATGAACTTCATCGCCGCGTGGATGAGATTGTAAAGAAGAAATAACTTTCATGTCGTTGCGAGTCTTCGAGAAGCAACCTTTTCGCCAAATTGAAGATGCTTCAGGCAGAACACCCCGCAACAATGTGACCCAGTGTATGTTTACACTCCTCATACACCCGTTTCATTGTCCTTTAATCCCATCGTGATATTCTCAAACTCGTTTACAGTAAGCCCAGGAGGCAGTTGTGAATAAAACTTTACAAATCATTCTGTTAGGCCTGATCGGGGTCGCATTATTGCTGGGCGGCTTCTCCGGCGGATTCGTGGTCGGGCACATGTTGCCGTATGGCGGTCTGCAACCTTCCGCAGAGTCTCCGACCATTTCCCCGGTTACCACTCCGTCCGGCGCGGAAGCCGCGACCCCACAGGACCTGCAAACGTTGTTCAAGCCTTTCTGGGAGGCGTGGGGCATCATCCACACGCAATACGTGAACCAGCCGGTGGACGATGTGAAGTTGATGGAAGGCGCCATCAACGGCATGATGGAGTCGCTGGGCGACAAGCACAGCACTTACATGGACCCGCAAACCTATAAAGATGCCAACTCACAATTGGCCGGTTCCTATGAAGGCATCGGCGCATACGTGGACACGAGCGGCGATTACCTCACCATCACCAGTCCGATGGTTGGCTCTCCGGCAGAGAAGGCCGGTCTGCAACCGGGCGACCAGATCGTCGCCGTGGATCACAAAGACATGACCGGCATCAACCCGGAGTTGGTGCGGCAAAAGGTCATCGGTCCCGCGGGAAGCGTGGTGCATCTCACCATCAAGCGCGCAGGAGAATCATCCTATTTGGAATTTGACATCACGCGCGCCAAGATCACCGTGCCAAGCGCCAGCGGAAAAATGCTGGATAATGGCATCGCGTATATTCAGGTCACAACCTTTGGCAACAATACCACTCAGGAATTGACCGACACTCTCAACACGTTGATGGCGCAACACCCGAAAGGTATCATCCTTGATCTGCGCAACAACGGCGGCGGTTATTTGCAGACCGCGGTGGAAGTCGTTTCACAATTCCAGGATACGGGCGTTGCGCTTTATGAGCAATACGGCGATGGAACGAAGAAATCCTACGACGTCATCCCCGGCGGTCTGGCAACGGACAAGAAAATTCCGATGGTCGTGCTGATCAACGAAGGCTCGGCCTCGGCCTCGGAGATCACCGCCGGCGCATTGCAGGATTATGGCCGCGCCAAACTGGTCGGCGTGGTGTCGTATGGAAAAGGCTCGGTCCAGAACTGGGTTCCGCTTTCGAACGAGCAGGGCGCAGTGCGCATCACGATTGCTCACTGGCTGACTCCGAACGGAAACCAGATTGACCAAAAGGGTCTGACGCCGGATGTCTATGTGCCGATGAGCATCGAAGATCGCAAAGCCGGCCGCGACCCGCAGTTGGATGCCGCCGTAGAAGTATTGAAGGCGATGATCAACGGGACGGCCATCCCCACGTCCGTTCCAACGCCGACGGCAACGCCTTCACCATAAATTAATCGCTGTGTCACACTGCCGTCTCGCACTGTGGCGCTCGCGGCACGAAAGGCGAGCGTAGCGAAGAGCCTCATTGACAAATGGAGATGCTTCGTCATGACGCCACTACATGCCACTCCTCAGTGCGACAGACATTTTCAGGAGGTCTGAATGTTTTTCTACGATCCAACTTATTTGTGCTTCATGGCGCCGGGCTTTCTGCTCGTCCTGCTGGCTTCGTGGTATGTCAACTCGGCATACAACAAGTGGAGTCAGGTTCGGGTGCGAAGCGGACTCACCGGAGCGCAAGCCGCTCAACGTCTGATCTCGAGCGGCGGCCTGAGCGGAGTCACCATTCAGGGCATCGGCGGAAATCTCACCGACAATTACGATCCGCGTACAAAGGTTCTGAATCTTTCGCAGGGCGTGGCCAATGTTCCATCGGTCGCGTCGGTAGCCATCGCCGCGCATGAACTGGGTCACGCCATGCAGGATAACGATGGCTACCTGCCGCTTCGATTCCGCGCCGCGCTCGTGCCCGCCGTCAACATCGGCTCGTGGCTCGGCTGGATCATGATATTCGCAGGTCTGCTTCTGCGCATGGCCAACCTGGCCTGGCTGGGCGTGCTGGTCTTCTCAGGCGGCGCGGTCTTCGCGCTGGCAACTTTGCCTGTTGAACTCAATGCGTCGGCGCGCGCCAAAGAACTTCTGGCGACAACCGGCATCGTTGCAGGCGAAGATGAACAAGCCGGAGTCAACAATGTGCTCAATGCCGCCGCGCTGACGTACGTCGCCGGATTGGCCGCCGCGCTTTTGCAACTGCTGTACTTTGTGAGCCTCGTCAGCGGTATGGGCGGACGACGGCGATAAACTTCCGCTTCTTTCCGGACCTCGCGCCGGATTCCCTCTCGCAGGCTTTTCTCTGCGAGAGGTTTTTTTCATTCACCACGGAGACCGAAGAGTTCACGGAGAAAAAATAAAGAATCTCTGTGTTCTCAGTGCATTCTGTGTTGAAAAATAGCCACACTTCGAGGAGACAAAATTGTTATAATCACCCTCGCATGAAAAAATTCATCGTGGTCCTCGTGCTCTTCCTGGGGGTTGTGCTTGTCATCCTGAGCTTCTCCGAACTCCAAAGCATCCTTCTGACTCTTCAACGCGCCAATCCGCGGTTCCTCGCACTGGCATTGGCCGTTCAAGCCGCGTGGTTTTTCGTCCTCGGCTGGATCTTCCAATCCGTTTATGGTTTGCTGGGGCTCAAAGAAAGCAGGCGGCATATCGCGCTGGTTGCGGCGGCAGGCAGTTTCGTCAACGTAGTCACGCCGAGCGCGGGCGTGGGCGGACTCGCCCTCTTCATCACCGACGGACGCAGTCGCAATCACCCGCCCGGCAAAGTGACGGTGGCCGGCGCGCTGTATTTGCTTCTCGATGAAGCCGCGTTTTTGTTCGTACTGGCGCTGGGCATGATCGTGCTCATCCGACGCAACAACCTCGGGCTGGGCGAGATTACCGCGTCTTTGATTCTGCTTGCCATTGCCTCCGTGCTGGCATTTCTGTTGTACCTCGGCTATCGTTCCGCAGACAGACTCGGAGACGTGCTGGCAAAAATGGCGCGCGTTGTCAATCGTATCGCGTGGCCGTTCATCCATCGAAAATATCTGAGCGAAGCGCGCGCCCATTCCTTTGCATCCGAGATCGGCGACGGACTCGGCTCTCTGCCCGAAAAGCCGCGCAGTCTGATTGTTCCATTTTTGCTTTCATTGGTGAACAAAACCTTACTGATGGTAATTCTGATCTGCGCCTTCATGGCGTTTGAAGTTCCGTTCTCCGCGGGAACCATCGTCGGCGGATTCGCCATCGCATATCTCTTTCTGATCGTCTCGCCCACCCCCTCCGGCATCGGCGTCGTCGAAGGCGTGATGGCGGTTGCGCTTGGCTCGCTGGGCGTAGACTTCAGCCAGGCCGTGGTCATCACATTGACCTATCGCGGCATTACCTTCTGGCTTCCGCTTGCGGTCGGGGCGCTTGCATTTCGCGCCTTGAATTTTCAAAAGACGGCCAACGTAGAAAAACAGGCGCAGTAAAATAACACAATGACCTATCTGCACAATTTGATCGCCAACAATCGTGAGGTCATCCTTTTTGTCTATGGCTTGGTCTTCTTTGTTTTGGGCTTTGCCATCGTCCTGCAATCGCGGCGCTCCTCGCGTCTCGAGCTGGCGCGCAGTCTGCGCTGGCTTGCGCTTTTTGGTTTTGCTCACGCCCTGCACGAATGGGGCGACCTTTTCATCCCCATTCAGTCCGCGTATCTTAGTCTCGCCGCTACTCGCTTTCTCTACGTGATCCAACTCATTCTGCTGGCCGCTTCATTTGCCTTTCTCTTTGAATTCGGCGTGACTCTGCTCAACCCGCCGGGGCGCGCCCGCTGGTTGCACGGTTTGACGGTCGGGTTGATGGCCGGCTGGATGTTCGTCATTTTCTTTGTTGTGCTTCCCTTCATCCCGGATTTCATCACATGGCATCACACTGCCAACGCGCTGGCTCGCTACTTCATTGGCTTTCCCGGCGGCCTGCTGGCCGCGTATAGCCTGCGCCATCAAACCTTCAAACGCATCGCGCCGCTCAATGCGCCGATCATCGTCAACACGCTGCGCATCGCAGGAATCTCTCTCTTCATCTATGGAATTCTGGGCGGTCTCATCCCGCCTCCGGTCGCGTTCTTTCCCGGCAACCTCGTCAACACGAACTCCTTTGAAAATATTTTCGGCGTTCCCCCGCTGATCTTTCGCTCCCTCATTGGGCTGATTCTGGCAGTGACAATTATCCGCGCGCTCGAAATCTTCGAACTCGAAACGGAACGCCGCATCGAGCATCTCGAACAACAACAAATTGTCAGCGCCGAACGCGAACGCATCGCGCGCGAACTACACGACGGCGCCATCCAAAAAGTCTACACGGCAGGATTGTTAGTGGAATCAGCCGCGCGCCTCGCGCAGGGAGAGACCGAATTATCCTCAAGACTCGAACGGGCTAAGACGGTGCTCAACGATTCCATCTCGGACTTGAGGCGGAATCTGTCCGAACTGCATTCCCACCCCGACGCCGACGCGAAGCCGGCCAACGAAACGCTCTCGCAGGCTCTCCAACGTGTCACCGCGGACCCGCATTACAACTCACTGGTGCAGATCACGCTTAATATGAATATACCTGAGGAGATGTCGCTTTCTCCAATCCGACAAAATCATTTGTTCGCCATCATAAACGAAGCCCTGGCAAACATTGTGCGCCATGCACAGGCGAAACGTGTTCAGATCGAAGCCAATACAAAGGGCCAGCGTTTGTTTTTGACGATCAAAGATGACGGCATAGGCTATGATTCAAACGCGGAGGCCGGTTACGGGGTCCGCAACATGCGCGACCGCGCCCGTTTGCTGAACGGACAAATGAACATTGCAGGCGTTAAAGGCAAAGGAACAACGGTCACACTTGAAATCCCCTGGCTGGATGAATGAACATGGCAAAGACTCGCATCTTATTAGTGGACGATCATGAAGTTGTGCGGCTGGGGCTGATGACTCTGCTCAACGATCAACCGAACATGGAAGTGGTCGGTGAAGCCAGCACGGCGGGTGAGGCGGTCAAGGCCGTGGAGAAACTTGACCCCGATGTGGTGCTAATGGACATCCGTCTGCCGGGCGAAGGCGGCATCGAGGCCGCGCGGCAAGTCACGAAAAAGTTCCCGCGCACGAAGGTTATTATGCTCACATCGTTCGCAGATGATGAACTCATCATGCGCGCCATTAATGCGGGCGCGGTGGGATACGTGCTGAAACAGGTCGGGAACGAAGAATTGCTCCGGGCGATTGACGCGGCCGCTCGAGGCGAGGCCCTCCTCGATCCGGCAGTGACCGCCCGCCTTTTGTCGCGCGTACGCGAGAATGAACGCAGGGCCGAGGAGGACGCCTTCCGCGATCTATCGAATCGCGAAATGGATGTGCTTGCCCTCCTCGCACGCGGCAAAACCAACGCGGAGATTGGTCAGTCGCTGAACTTGAGTGAAAAGACGGTGGGAAATTACGTTAGCACGATGTTCGAGAAACTGCATCTCAACAATCGCATCGAACTGGCCGCGTATGCCTTTGAGCATCATCTTTTTGAGCGCATGGGAAATGAATAAAAAACTCCCGCAGTTGACTGAACTGCGGGAGTTTTTCTTGCTTAATTTACTAACCGCCAGCGAACAGGTGCCAAACGGGCGGGAACGTGCCGAGCAAACCGATGACAAGCAGAACGAACGAGATAGTAGCGATGCGATTGAACTCAGTTTCCTTGTCTTTGAAGATGAAATGCAGGACAGCCCACGCCACAAAGAAGGCGATGATCCCGAGGCCAGACTTGCCAGTGAGAGCACCCGCCGGTTTGTACCAGGCCAGGCTCTTTGCGAAAGCGGACTTGTCATTCAATTCATAAATCAGCGTGACGAGGCCGAGCACTGCCGAGCCGATGCCTCCAGCGAGGAGAGCGGCGGCCACAGGGCCATTGGGTTTTTCAGCAACAGTTTTGGTAGCCATGATAGTTTCTCCTTAATATTAGTTCCAATTAGCGGACCGGCGCGGCCTTGGTGATAAAAGCGCCGAACAAACCTGCCACGGCGGCTGTTGCAAAGGCAAAGATGAAGAAGACCATCACTGCGCGGCGCTCGCCGATTTTCTTGGCAAGCATGGGGCCGTAGTAGGAGGCAACGAAGGCCACAACAGTCGCGGCAATCGGAGCGAGGAAGGCGACGTGCTCTTTCCATTCCATGCCGAACTCATGCCATTGCGCGGTGTTCTCGTTCGCGAGCAGGAGGAATTTCGGGAAGGTGCTCAGGTCGGTCGCGCCTTGCGGAGGATTAGCGCGATACCACGGATACACAATGTATGTGCCCGTGAAAACCGCGGCCCAGACGGAGATCGCCAGGCCCCACAGGTAGATCTTGATATTGTTGACCGTCTTGCTGATGCCTTCAGCGGTCAACCATTCGGTCTTCATGCTGTACACGGCATACAGCGCGCCGCTAAAGCCGAGCAGGAAGATGAAGCCGAACACCATTCCGTGCACAACGGTCCAGATTTCACGCAAGTTCATTTCCATGATTTTTCTCCTTTGTTAATGGATTTGAACTTATTGTAGATATTGTGGGAGAAGTCGGTTAGATGCGTTCTCCCCTAATTTTCTAGGGGAGAACTTCACTGCTTTGATCAACTATCCGTACGCATCGAAAAGATGCGGTTCTGGCTGGACCCTAGGGCGCGCTCTTCGGACTCAGACGATACACTCCCCCGTCCTTGCTTTGATAAAGCGTATCTATCTCTGCAATGGAGGATAATTCGTCAACCGGGTAGTAGTGAGAGTAAATATTAGGCTCGATCCAAACGATATACACCCTCATACCGGAGGAGAATAATTCTGAAACATATTGCTCTGGCGGGATTTCGTCAGTGGAATAAGGACCGGCGTACCTTCGCGGCGACCCAAAGACTGAATGCCATGTGAAGAATGCAACACCGTCCGGATAATTGCTGAACAAAAGATAATCCTCTTTCGGCACATGCTTCAGCCAATACCGCATGGCGCGATTCTCATGCCAGCCTTGGGTGTTGAACGCGTTCTCTCCCGCCGCGCCGATGTCTCGCGATTCTAAAATGGTCGAAAGCGTCTGACCGGACAAAATGAAAATAATCAGGGTCAGTAAACCAATGATGCAAAAGCGTGCAACGCGCCGCCAGACTTGCGAAGAAATCTCACCGGCCAGCCGAAGCAGGACGTCCGCTGAGATAACCAGAAGTGTGATGAATGGAATATAAAGCGGTAGCAAAAATCGTCCGCCGAGTTTGTTGTAATACGCAATGGAGGCCGATCCGAACAAGGCCAGCCAATAGAATAATCCATATACAAAGACGGGCAGGCGGAACGAAGAGAAGGTTTGGTAGCGCGCCGAAAATTTGAACAACAAGAAAATCAAAGCGCCAACAATGAGCCAAAGACAAATTGTATAGATGGTCTGACTGGCTTCAACCGCATTTTCAGGAAGAAACCATTCAACGATGGATTTTGAGAACCAGAAAAAATTATCCAGAAAACTGTTCGGCGCGCGCCGCGCTACCAGCGGAGAAGTGACCCAAAGCCAGATCCCCGCCGGGAGCGCGGAGAGAGACATCAGCGCGCTTCGCAGAATCCGTTCGCGCCAATCTTCAGTGTAGAAGAAAACCAACGCGACGCCCGTCGCGATGGAGGCAACGCCAAGGTAACGGTCAAACATTGCCAGTGTCCCGATCATAGACATGGCAAGTAGCACGCGCGGACTTTTCGATTCGATGTAATATCCGGCCAGCAAAACGAAAAGTATCGCAAGAAAGAGATGGATGTAATCCGAGCCGACGGTGTCGAACGTCGTCAGCACCACAACACCGACATCGGAAAGAATATTCGCGGCGAGCGCCAGCGGGAAACTATCGGGGAAGATTTTTATGAATAGAACGCTGAGGCAGGCCGAAAGTCCAAGAAAAGAAGCGGCTTGCAAAAGGTTGGCCGCGGTGAAGACATCCGATCCAAAGATAAGATGAATCCCAGCCAACAGCATCGAATACAGCGGCGGCCACAGCGCGAGAAAACTTCCATCGAAAGAAAACAACCCGCGGCCATCGGCGAGGTTGAGTCCGCCAAACAACAGGTGGACGGAATCAGTGGAAATGCCAAGTCCATACTTTGATATACTCAATCGCAGACTCAGCCCCCATAACATATGCCAGGTTATAGAGATAGCGAGTTTATGTTGAAAAATCGATTCCATAAGCATGTCACTCAATTGCTTTGTGCAAACAAAAGTCTGGAAAAACTGTGACTTGTCAGTGGCGAAAGGAGAAGAAATTCAAATGAGTTCTCAAAAAATCATTTCAGCTGGTTATATCTTAATATTCTTTGTAGCCACAAGTCTTCGCCTTGCTCTAGCATTGACAAATCGAGAATCAAATGACAATCATATCTTTCCAGTGCGCTTTATCATGTTAACAAATAAATTACCATCTATTGACCAGCAGGGGGAATCATATCAACCAAAGTTATATTATTATATTATCGCCAGGGTCGCTAAGATTGAAAAGATAAATCCCGGCGATAAAAATGGATTGATTCTCATAGGGCAGATGGTGAACTGCATTGCCGGTATAGTTATTGTTTCTACGGTCTTTATGCTGATCAAGGACCTCCAGGCAATAAGAGGAGAATTCAAGTTGATCGCGTTTGCATTGGCGGCACTGAATCCCGATCTAATTGCCATCAACGGCCAAGCGACAAATGATACGTTCGTGATCCTATTTTGTAGCCTAGGCCTGTATTTTGCCTATATTTTTTTAAAAAATTCGGAAATTATCTATTTTATCTTGTCAATAATTTTTGTTTCTCTGGCAATAGCGACTAAAACAAACGCTTGGGTGACCGGGATAGCAATCTCATTGTCCGTTTTTATAAAGGCCTTTTCGAGTAAAAGGCACCGATATCTGGGATTCAGTTATGCGGCTATCTTTGCACTATCTTTGCCATTGCTAGCTTTCCTAAATCCTTTAACTCAGTATGCATACAATATCAGAAAATACGGACAACCGATCTTAACTACCATGGACAAAGGACCACTCCCCCCTATATGGGGCGAAAATTTTATACCTGAGGCAGGGATTGTCTCTATCCATGATGGTTTTTTCACTTTCAAGATAATCGATCTTTTGAAGGATCCTGTTATCAATCTTGATCCCGAAGTCTACCAATCCCATCGTACCTCTCTTTGGACGCAGTTGTATGGGCGAGCAAACTCTGCACATTTTCCTAATTGGCCACCTACATGGGCAAATACCAGTAAATACCTTTTGTGGTTGACACGCGTTATATTTTTATTAGCATTATTGCCAACGTTTCTTTTGCTGGTCGGTTTAACTGCTGAGAGCATGCAATTTGCAAAGTGTTTTCTGTCTCAATCAGAGATTTGTCTTCAAGATGTTGATTACGGTCTATTCACAATAACATTTGCCGGCTATTTGGCTTTTGCGGCTGTTTACGCGTATGAATATAGAATATTTTCGGTGATGAAATCCATCTTCGTCCTGCCATCTCTATTAGCTATTGTCTTGATATTTATTAAAGGAACGAAAACGCTCGTCACTATCTTCCACAAGAGAACCAATGAACTGACTTTTGTCTTTGCAGGAATAATCATTCTGTTACTAAGTCTTTATATTACAGACATTGCTATTTTAATAAACCAACTTGCACATACAACCACACCATTCTAATCTGATGCCGATAGAATCGGTTATTCGACTCTGGCGCACGGACCCCGATACCGCGCCCAACTTTTCCATCTGGCGGACGACTCCCGCGCGGCCCGCGCAAACGCGTCCCTTCCCGGACGATCTGCCGGACGCGCTTCGAGAGGCGTTATCCAAGCGTGGAATTGTTTCGCTCTACAGCCACCAGCTCGAAGCGTGGACTCACCTGCGCGCGGGAAAGAACCTTGTCCTTGCCACCGGCACCGCCAGCGGAAAAACATTGGCGTACAACTTGCCAATTATCGCGTCTTTGACGACCAACACCGGCGCCCGCGCGTTGTACCTTTTCCCAACCAAAGCATTGGCGCAAGATCAGTTGGCAGTTGTCAGCGGACAGTTGGTAGCGATCAACCGTCAACCGTCAACCGCCAACTTGAGCGTTGCGATCTACGACGGCGACACGCCTCAAGCCCAGCGCCCGGCCATCCGCAAGAACGCGCGGATTATTTTTTCAAACCCCGACATGCTTCATACCGGCATTCTGCCGCATCATACCAACTGGGCGGACTTCTTCCGCAATCTGCGATTTGTTGTCATTGACGAAATGCACACCTATCGCGGCGTGTTCGGCTCGCATGTGGCAAACGTGATTCGACGACTCAAGCGCGTTGCAAAATTCTATGGCGCAAGCCCGCAATTCATCCTCACATCGGCGACGATTGGCAATCCGAAAGAACTCGCCGAACGATTGATCGAATTGCCGGTTGAATTGATTGATAACGACGGTTCCTCGCGCGGCGAAAGACATTTTCTGCTTTACAACCCTCCCGTCATTGACGAAGCCATCGGCTTGCGAAAAAGTTCCCTGCTCGAAAGCGTGCGGCTGACAAACGACCTGCTCGCGAACAATGTTCAATCGGTTGTGTTTGCGCGTTCGCGCCGAAGCGTGGAAATTATTTTGACGTATCTTCAAGGCGAGAAGAAAGACGAAAAAAGAAAGAATAATGGCGATGAAGTCTTTCCTCTTTCTTCTTTCATTAGAGGCTACCGTTCTGGTTACTTGCCAAGTCAGCGCCGCGAGATCGAACAAGGCTTGCGCGACGGGAGCGTAAAAATTGTCGTCGCCACGAACGCCCTCGAATTGGGAATTGATATCGGCGGGCTGGGCGCGGCGGTGCTCGTCGGGTATCCCGGCTCCATCGCAAGCCTCGCCCAGCAATCGGGTCGGGCGGGACGCGGCGAAGCGCCCGCGCTGGCGATGATGATCGCGTCGCCGAATCCGCTCGACCAATTCCTCGCGCATCATCCAGAATATTTCATCGGCAAGCCGCCCGAACAGGCGCTCATCAATCCCGATCATTTGCTCATTTTGTTAAATCATTTGCGCTGCGCGATGTTCGAACTGCCATTTCAAAAAGGCGAAGGCTTCGGCTCTTTGCCCGCGCAAACAGTTGAAGAATATCTTGAGTTTCTCACGTCGAACAACGAAGCGCATTTCTCCAATGAAAAATATTACTGGATGCAGGATCAATATCCCGCCGCGAACATTTCATTGCGTTCGGCGTCGCCAGCGAATGTTGTTTTGCAAACTACGGACGACCCTTCGACGCCGCTCAGGGCAGGCCATCCGCAGACCCTCGGTGAAATTGATTTGGCAAGCGCGTACTGGATGGTTCATCCGAATGCAATTTATCTTCATGAAGGTCAGCAATATTTTGTGCATGATTTGAATCTCGAAAAGAACGTCGCCACGCTGACTGCAGTCGCGCTCGATTACTACACCGAAGCCCAGCGCGAAACGGAAATACAAATCTTGTCCACGCTTGCTCAAGCCGCCGTCCGCGGCGGCGAGAAGGAACACGGCGAAATTCAAGTCACCACGCAAGTGGTTGGCTTCAAAAAACTGCGCTGGTTCACGCAGGAAAATCTCGGCGAAGAGCCGCTCGATCTTCCGCCCGCCGATTTGCAAACGACCGGTTATTGGCTTTCACTTTCGGATGCGACAATCGAGACTCTGCGCGCCAGCGGAGCATGGACCAACGACCCAAACGATTACGGCCCCGATTGGCCGCGCATCCGCCTCGCCGTCCGGACCCGCGACGGATTCCGTTGCCAAATCTGCGGCGCGCCTGAAGCTGGACGCGAGCACGATGTCCATCATAAGATTCCATTTCGTGATTTTATGAAACGGAGCGCGGCGTCTCTTGACGTCGCAATGCAAAATCAGGAAATTTTGCGCTCCACACTCCAGCAAGCGAATCAACTTGACAATCTCATCACACTGTGTCCATCCTGCCACCGCAAAGCGGAACAGAACGTCCGCATTCGTTCGGGGCTGGCAGGATTATCGTATGTGCTGAGTCAACTTGCGCCATTATTCCTGATGTGCGACCCAAGCGACCTTGGAGTCCACACCGACCCGGCAGGCACGGTCCGCGGTCAACCGTCCATCGTCATTTACGATCAAGTTCCGGCGGGCATTGGCTTCAGCCAGAAGTTGTTTGAAATCCATGACGAATTGATGGCGCGTGCGCTTGAACTGGTCAGCCAATGTCAATGCAAGGACGGTTGCCCCTCCTGCGTTGGTCCCGGCGGAGAAAATGGCTACGGAGGCAAGCAGGAGACGATTGCAATCTTGAAGGAGATAAGATGAAACCAAACAAGTTTATTACCAGTCTCTTTGCTTCATTAATGGTTATAACAATAGGTTGCAATACAATACAGACGTCAACAATAGCAACACTCATCCCTTCAACACCAAGAATTGTCATCGGGACTACTCCGACAGAGATACAGTTGCCCTACAATCCGAATATCGGCGACACACAATATTGCGATTCGGCTAACATCGTTCTTCCAGAAAAAGACACTGCAAACTTCTCAGAAGATCAAATTGCAGGCAGGCTGGTCGAACTATGGTTGAATTATTTCAAAACAGAAAAAGCCCCAGACTACTGTCGGGTTGAAGATTACCATGTGGATAAGGTCTACTACGACCAGCGTACCCCTGCTCTTTCACTTGAACCCAAGGGAGATTTCATACGAGTAGTGCAATTCTCCATAAAGTTAATTCAGGTTCCAAATTATTGGATGAGTCTGGCCGGAGAAATTGATCAAAACAATTGGTTGCATACAGAGCGCTCCGTCGCCGTCTTCAAAACAGAAGACGGATATGTTATGAAGTTTGCCAATCCATGATCGAAAAGGAGATTCAATGTCCACTCGCTCGTTCCGAAACTTCCTGACGAATCTCGATCAGCCGATGCCGCTCCATGAAAAGCTCTACAAACTAACGCGCAATTTATGGAGACGTGTCATTCTCAAACAAAATTGTTGCGGTCACGACGGCGAACCTGGATGTTGAGTAGTTGAACATTCGTCCGGTTCGGGCGAACACTCACATACACATTTCCATTCACATCGCCATAAAAAGTAGGGAGCACGATATGTTGTGCCCCTACGCGATTCATTCTTCCCTCAGCCATCTCTTGACCGCGGCGTGTGGATGTTGATAAGCATTCATCGCGTCCAGCAATTTCTCGGGGTCTGAATCACAGCAGAGCACATCGCGATGTTCGCGGAAGATAAACCCCTCGTTCACCGCGTGGTCAATGGCCGCGAGGAGCGGCGCGTAATAATTTTTCACGTTCAATAAGCCGACCGGTTTTTGGTGCGCGCCGACCTGCCCCCACGTGATGGCTTCGAACAACTCATCGAAGGTGCCGAAGCCGCCGGGCAGGGCAAGGTAGCCCTCGGCCAACTCGTGCATGCGCGCTTTCCGCTCGTGCATTCCCGCGACAACATCCATGCGCGTCAAACCCGTATGCGCCAATGCAGACGTATTCATAGATGGAACAATTACACCGATGACCTCGCCGCCCGCTTCCAGCGCGCCGTCGGCAACGGCTCCCATTAAACCGGTCTTGCCTCCGCCGAAAATTAAGCGGAGTCGGCGCCCAGCCAGGACGCGCCCCATTTGACGCGCCGCCGCCAGATAGTCCGGTGAGACGCGGTCTGCTGATCCGCAAAAGACGCAAATGGATTTCATGGAAAGTTCATCTCGAGGTGCTATATTTCGTCAACGCGGGCAAAGGAAGCAATGACGCCTGTCAGCAAGTATAACTGAGGTTAGAATTCCATTAGATGACCTTTTGGGCGCTTGCCCGACGTTAATATCGGGCATAGAATTCAAAACTATGGAGTACAAGGATTACTACAAGATTCTGGGCCTGGAACGTTCGGCCAGCGCGGATGACGTTCGCAAGGCGTATCGCAAACTGGCGATGCAATATCATCCGGATCGCAACCCGGGTAACAAACAGGCCGAGGAAAAATTCAAAGACATCAACGAGGCGTATCAGGTATTGAGCGATCCGCAGAAGAAGGCGCGCTATGACCAATTGGGAAGCGCATATTCGAACTGGCAACAGCGCGGCGGCCGGCCCGGCGACTTCGATTGGAGTCAATGGTTCGGTGGAGGAGGACCGGGCGGCAATGTGCGCGTGGAATATGGCGACCTGAACGATTTGTTCGGCGAAGAGGGTATGTTCTCCGACTTCTTCCGATCCATCTTCGGCGGCACGGGCGGCGCGCAGACCGCGACGCGCACACGCCAGGCGCCGGCCTATCAACAGGCGGTCATGATTACGCTGGAGGAGGCTTATCGCGGCACGACCCGCGCGCTTCAAACCAACGGGCGGCGCATCGAGGTGCGAATCCCGGCGGGCGTGAAGACCGGTTCAAAAGTGCGCGTGGCCGGCGCGGGTCCGGAGGGACTCGATTTGTATCTGATCGTGGACGTGGCGGAGGATTCGCGCTTCCAACGCGAGGGCGATGACCTGCGAACCGCGGTCACAATTGATGTGTTCACTGCCATCCTCGGCGGAGAAGTGAAAGTCGAAACGTTGGAAGGAAAAGTCACATTAAAAATCCCGGCGGGCACACAACCCGACCAGGTCTTTCGTCTCGCGGGGCGCGGGATGCCGCGTTTGAAGAGCGCGCAAAAAGGAGACTTGTTTGTGCGCGTCAAGGTGAAGATTCCGAAAAACTTATCCTCCAAACAGAGGGCGTTATTGGAAGAAGCGGCGCGTCACAAGTCGGCGTGAGTCTTAATTCACCACAGATAAAGAAGATTTAGAAAGATGAAGGACTCGTTCATTGTGAAGCCACAATTCATCTGTGGTTAAAACATCTCAGGAGAAAAATGAAAACAAAACGAATCTTAGTTGTTTGTAGCGTGCTGGTGCTTGCCGCATTAGCCTGCCAAATCGGGACGACGCCCATCACAATCACTCAACCTCCAGTGACCGTCGCCACTCAACCGCCTGTTTCCGTGGCAGTTCCCAATTCCAACCCCGCGGCGCAACAGGACGCGCTGGTAAATTTATACCAACAGGTCAGCCCGGGCATTGTTGCCATCAAAAATATCAGCCAGGAATCACTGGGATCGGGCTTCGTGTATGACACCGATGGACACATCATTACCAATTATCATGTGGTGCAGGGCGCAGATAATAATAAAGTCGAAGTGGATTTCATGTCGGGCTATAAAGTGTACGGAACGGTGATCGGCACCGATCTGGACTCGGATCTGGCAATCATCAAAGTGGATGCGCCCGCCGCCGAACTCCATCCACTGCCGCTCGGTGATTCATCCCTGCTCAAAGTGGGGCAGACGGTGATCGCGATTGGCAACCCGTTTGGCTTGAATGGGACCATGACCGTTGGCATCATCTCCGCCCTTGGCCGTACCCTCGACTCGGAACATGCCACGCCCGGAGGTGGCCAGCCCTTCACAGCCGGCGACATCATCCAGACCGACGCGGCCATCAACCCCGGCAATTCAGGTGGCCCGTTATTCAACCTCAACGGCGAAGTGATCGGCATCAATCGCGCCATCCGCACAACCAATTACACAAACACCGGCGAACCGGTCAACTCCGGCATCGGCTTCGCGGTTTCGTCGAACATCGTCAAGCGCGTCACGCCCACACTGATCAAAGAAGGGAAATACGATTATCCCTACCTGGGCATGTCCTCGCTCAGCGACTTGAGCCTGGATCAAATTGAAGCCCTCGGCTTGACCACATACACCGGAGCATATGTCACCTCCGTGGTGCCGAACGGACCGGCGGATAAAGGCGGACTCAAGGCTGGCGACAAACCCACCAGCATTCAAGGACTCAACGCGGGCGGCGATTTAATTGTGGCCATTGATGGTCACGAGATTCATCAGTTCGACGAATTGCTGGCTTACCTCATCACCAACAAATCTCCCGGCGATACTGTGGTGCTGACTGTCATCCGCGACGGCCAGAAGCAGGACATTACAATCACATTGGGCAAGCGACCGTCGTAAAAACAAAAAATCGGTCGGGATAAAACCCGACCGATTCATTTAACCAAACCTTTCTTCCTTCCACACATCCGCGCGGTTGTGATAACCGGCCTGTTCCCAGAAGCCGGGTTTATCGCGCGGCATGAATTCCAGCGACCGCAACCACTTGGCGCCTTTCCAAAAATAAGGCGTCTCTTCCTCGTGGCCGGGAATGAATCCCACTACGCCGCGCAAAGGATAACCATGATCGGGCGTAATCGGCTCGCCATTCAAGTGAGTGGCCATCAGGAAGTTATCCTGCAAAACAACCTCGAGCGGCAGGTTGACTGTAAACCCATATTCCGCGTGTTGCATCACGTGTGTCGCGCTCGGCTTGATCTTGAAGAAGCCTTCGTTGACCAGAGTCTTGACCGAGACGCCTTCCCACTCTGTATCGAATTTGCTCCAACGCGTCACGCAGTGGATGTCCATTTTGATCTTGGTGCGCGGCAGTTTGTTGAACTCATCCCACGACCAGCGCCTCTCCTGCTCCACCTCGCCCCAGACGCGGAAATCCCACGTGGCCGGGTTGAAGTGCGGAACCGGCCCATAATGCAAAACGGGAAATTTCAACGTCAAGGACTGACCCGGGGGCAGACGCCCTTCGCTTCGTACGCGTTCCTCTTCCTTGCGGCGATCAAGGCCTTCAAAACCAAACATAATTTCGACTCCTGTCCATAATTATAAACGAATGCACAGCATAGACTCGCCGTCTGCGCGGCTTGTTACCCTGTGAACATAATAGAGCGATTAGAAATATCCCTCCATCTTCCCATTGGCATTCCACTGAAAAGAAATTTATAATTTGCCCAATTCAAAAGCGGAGGCCTTATGCCGTCATCCAAACCGACTTTGCGAGAACGTCTTAGTTATCAGTTCGACAATCTCATGTCCAAGGGGACATTCGCCCTTATCGCAGGGCTTTTCCTGACATCCATCACCATCATCCTGCTTGCCGCCGCCATCATTCGCCTTGGAGGGTTGATCACGGCTCCCGAAGGCAGTACCCAGCCGATGTCGTTTGGCGAGGCGGCCTGGGAGAGTCTGATGCGCACGCTGGATTCCGGGACGATGGGCGGCGACACAGGCATGGGCTTCCGTCTCATCATGTTGTTCGTCACCCTCGGCGGTGTCTTTGTGGTCAGCACGTTGATCGGTGTGCTGAGCAACGGCATCGAAGACCAAATGGACCGTCTGCGCAAGGGCCGCTCACGCGTTCTGGAAAGCGATCACACCGTGATTCTGGGATGGTCGCCACAGGTTTTTACCATCATCTCCGAATTGGTGGAGGCCAACAAGAATCGCAAAAGCGGCGCAGTAATCGCCATTCTCGCGGATGAAGACAAGGTCAAGATGGAGGATGAAATCCGCGAGCGCATCCCCGATATGCAGAACACAAAAGTGATCTGCCGTTCGGGCAGTCCCATTGACCCGACCGATATCGAAATCGTCAGCCCGCATACGGCGCGTTCCATCTTCGTTTTACCGCAAAGCAAAGACCCCGACGCGCATGTCATCAAATGTGTGCTGGCCCTGACCAACAATCCCAATCGGCGCGAAGAGGCGTATCACATCGTGACGCAGGTCCGCAACCCAAAAAATCTGGAAGTGCTCAAGATGGTCGGACAGAAGGATCGCGTCCAGCCGATCCTATCCAGCGACCTGATCGCCCGCATCGTGGCGCAAACCTCGCGTCAATCCGGACTTTCGGTCGTGTATACCGAACTGATGAATTTCGGCGGCGATGAAATTTACTTCGTGGACGCGCCTGCTTCACTGATCGGCAAAACGTACGGCGATTCTCTTTTGGCTTTTGAAAATTCTTCCGTGATCGGAATCGAACGCGCCGATGGAACCATCCTGATGAACCCACCAATGGAAACCGACATCCGCGCTGGAGACCGAATCTTTGCCATCTCGGAAGATGATGACACCGTTGTGCTCTCCGGCATGTCCACTATTCCAATTGACGAAAAAGCTATACGCTCCGCCGGCAAAGCGCGCAAACCCGGCCCGGAAAAATGTCTCATCCTCGGCTGGAATCGTTCGGGCACAACCATTGTCTGCGAATTGGACAACTATGTGCCCAAAGGTTCGCAGGTGACGGTTGTGTCCGATGTGTTCAATGTTGAGAAGCAAATCCGCGATCACTGCGGGCGGCTATCGAACCAAAAAGTGACCGTGATCGAAGATGATACGACCGACCGCACGTTGTTGGAAAAAATCAATGCCCCCGATTACGATCATGTCATTGTGCTGGCCTACAGCACCCTCGAGCCGCAGGAAGCAGATGCAAAGACTCTCGTTACGCTTCTTCACTTGCGCGATATCGCGGTGCGTGATGAAACGCCGTTCTCCATCGTCAGCGAGATGCTCGATCTGCGCAACCGTGAACTGGCAGAGGTCGCGGGCGTGGACGATTTCATCGTCAGCGAACACTTGATCAGCTTGATGATGACACAACTTTCGGAGAATGCCGATTTGTTTGCAGTCTTCAGCGACATCTTCGACCCGGAAGGCTCGGAGATTTATCTCAAGCCGGTCAGCGATTACGTGGCGACCGGTCAGGCCGTGAATTTTTATACGGTAACGGAGGCCGCTAAACGTCGAGGCGAGACCGCTATTGGTTATCGTCTCATGAGTCAATCAGATGACGCAGAAAAATTCTACGGCGTGCATACCAATCCAAAGAAATCAGAGACGGTCACGTTCGCGCCGGAGGATAAGATCATCGTCATTGCAGAGAACTAGACATCAAGACATGGCTGGACTTGTTTACTTCCGGCCATTCTTTTTGCAACCCTGAAATTTGGGGAAACGTATACCTACGCGGTAGAAGAAACGGAGGAAGAATGTTTGGTTTTTTGATTCTTGCAGGTACAGTGCTCGGTGTAATTTTGATACTGGTCGCACTTTCCGGTATCCGCGTGATACCCAACACACGGATCGCGATCGTCGAAAAGCGATTCAGTTTCAAAGGCTCGGTAAAAACCGGCTTCATCGCACTAAACGGCGAGGCTGGCTTCCAGCCGAATGTGTTGCGCGGCGGCCTGCATTACCTGATGCCAATCCAATATGTGGTACACATGGCTTCGCTGGTCACCATCCCGCAGGGCAAGATTGGTTATGTCTTCGCGCGTGATGGCAAACAACTGGAGGCAACCCAGGCTTTGGCCTCCAACGTTACAGCGGATGATTTTCAGGACGCGGCGGCGTTCTTAAAGAACGGCGGTCAACGCGGACCTCAACGCCGGATTCTGCGCGAAGGGACGTATGCCATCAACCTGGTGCAGTTCATCGTGTTGACCGATGAGCGCGTCTACTCTCTGCCTCTCAGCCGTGAAGATGCAGACATGATTCAGAAAATGGCCGCTGTCATTTCGGAGCGCGGCGGGTTCCGCCCGATCATCATCAAGGACACGGACGACAAGATCGGTATTGTGACCGTGCATGATGGCCCTTCACTGCGTCAAGGGGAGATCATCGCGCCGATCGTCGGCGATGACACGACCAGTGTCGAAACATATCACAACAACTTCCAGGACCCGGATCGCTTTCTCAAAGCGGGCGGTTTCCGCGGCCGCCAGTTGCAAGTGCTGGTCGAGGGCACGTATTACATCAACCGTCTGTTTGCGACCATCGAGATGATTCAGAAAACGATCATCGAAGTGGGTAATGTGGGCGTGGTCGTGTCTTATACAGGTGAGGCAGGCGAAGACCTTTCAGGCGTGGAATATCGCCATGGTGAATTGGTGGCGCGCGGCAAGCGCGGCGTCTGGGAAGAGGCGCTTTTGCCCGGCAAGTATCCATTCAACACCTACGCGGGCAAGGTCATCCCGGTGCCCACCACCAATTTCATCTTGAAGTGGATTCGCAACGAGACCGGCGCGCATCACTTCGATGAAAATCTGACTGAAGTCTCACTGATCACGAAGGACGCATTCGAACCGTCGCTACCGCTTTCGGTCGTCGTGCACATTGACTACAAAAAGGCACCGCTGGTGATTCAACGCTTCGGCGACATCAAGAAACTCGTCGAGCAAACTCTTGACCCGATGGTGGCGGCATACTTTAAGAACGTCGGCCAGACGCGGACATTGATCCAACTCTTGCAGGAACGAAGCGCAATCCAGCAAGTTGCCAGCCAGGAGATGAAGGAAAAGTTCGCGCACTACAACCTCGAACTGGAAGAAGTGTTGATCGGCACACCTTCCTCGCCCACGGAAGATCATCAGATCGAAACGATTTTGACTCAGTTGCGCTCGCGTCAGATCGCGACCGAACAAGTGGAGACCTATGCCCGCCAGCAAAATGCGGCGGTGCAGGAACGTCAACTACGCGAGGCCGAAGCCCGCGCTCAAATGCAGACCGGTATCACGCAATCTGAGTTGAACATTGACATTCAATCCAACCAGGGCAAAGCCGAATATCAACGCTCGATTCAACAGGCTTCGCAAATCCGCGCGCTGGCCGAGGCGGAGGCAGAACGAGTTGCCCGTGTAGGTATCGCTCAAGCCCTCGCGACCGAAGAACAGGTCCGCGCTTATGGCGGGCCGCAGTTCCAGGTCACGCAACAGGTGCTCAATCGGTTCGCCGAAGCCATTCAACAATCCGGCGTGGACGTCGTGCCGCGCGTGATCGTCGGCGGCGAGAAAGATGGGACGACCGGCAACATCATGGAAGCCCTGCTCGCCATGTTGCTCTCTGAACGATTCGGCGCGCTCGCCGAGAATGTGCAAGGTCAGCGCTCGCCGGAGGCTGAAAAACTTCGATCCGAAATTCGCCAGAAGATGATGGGCGAAGGCAAGCCGGACGATAAGACAAAAAAGAAATAACAGATGGGCGACCCAATTGGGTCGCCCAGATTTTTTAATTCCCGGTTGAAATCGAGCTCTGTTTCATCTATACTTGGATGAGACTCTCGACAAAGGAGCGCGCCATGGGAAAGAACCTCAGTTTGTTCCAAAAAAGAGAAGAACTCGTGCAACAAATGGAAGGTTATCGCGCACTGCCCGAGTACGTTTTGGATGGCGTTGGCGCAATTCTCCAGTTCCTGTTCGATCCTCGAAACGCGAGAGCGCGCAAAACATTCCTGCCTGCAGACGCTTCGACTCAGGAGATTAACAATTTTCCTTCGTATTGGCTGAACGGCATCGCAATCGCCTTGTTCACTTTCCTGATTGGCTGGGCCATCGCGGCATTCAACGGACGCTTCTTTTCTCCCGATGAATACAAGTTGACTCTGTGGGCCGTTGTCACCGGAGCGCTGGCGCTGATTGCCAACAAGGTCAATATCCGCGCCTTCCTCAACACATTTCGCATCTCCTGCGCGGACAAGATGCTACGCGTGGCCGATATTGATAATTTGGAAAACTGGCTGGCCGGGAATTTCAACGCATGGAAACCGCTTCTTTCCGGACTTTTGATCGGACCTCTGCTCGGACGGATCCTTTACACCAGTTGGCTTGCCAATCATCCACTGGCCGTCTTTCATGCGGGCCCGTTCGTGACCCTTGCTTTGTCCTGCATCCAGGCCGTTTGGGTCGGATATTATCTCTATCCTTTCTATGTTGCCTTTCCCTCGCGCTTGAATCGTTATCACTTTGATTTATACACGACCGATCCGAGCAGTTCCGAGGTGGTGGGTCGGCTTTCGCGATTGCTCACCTTCATCCTCTATGTGACCATGGGATATATCGTCTGGCTGACAATTGGCCTGACGTACGTGGATGTGCTCACTGCCGAAACGCCCACACCGGGCCTGATCTTCTCTGTCTTCGTCTGGGCGCCGACCGTGATCTTGTATGCGGCGGGCCAGTTTCATCTCTCGGATGTGATCACGCGCGCTAAATGGAAGATACTCAACGAAGTGCAGACCAAGGTCGAGGAGCTATACAAGGAAAAGAAAATTCCCGACAAGGAAACATTGGATCGTATCAACAAGCTGATGGATTACCACGACCGCATCAAAGGCACACCTAATTCAGCATTGAACTTTCGAGCCAGCCTGAACTTCCTCAATTCACTGTTATTGCCCATTCTGGCTTTTGTAATCGCCAATCTCAAAGAAGTGCTTGGATTCTTCAGACAATAAGTTGAATCTCCATCAAAAGGCGACCCGATTGGGTCGTCTTGATTTTTATATTGCGATTACCTCAATCCCGTTTTTTGCCAGAGCCTCTCGCACCGATTTTGCGTTTTGCGCGGCGTGGAGGTTGTCGCCATGCAAACATAACGTATCCACCTTCACGCGACGGCCTGAAAAATCAATTCCATTTTTGGCGAGATTAACCGCGTGCGCCGCGATTTCCTCCGGTGACTCGATGATGGCATTCGGCTGTTTGCCGTCTCGCACCGGCGTGCCGCCGTTGCTCGCGGCACGGACGGTGCGCGAGACCAGTGTTCCATCCGAATTGTAATTGCGGTCGGGGAAGCCTTCATTCGCCACGCGCAGACCCAACTCCACCCCCGCCTCAATCAGACTTGAACCGGCCAGCCCGACCAAAATCAAATCTGCACTGAAGGCTTTCACCGCGCGGGCGATGGCGCCAGCCAAAACTTTATCCTCCGCGGCTTGATTATAGAGCGCGCCATGCGGCTTGATATGTCGCAATTCCACGCCTTCGGCCTTCGCAAACGCGGCCAGCGCGCCGATTTGATACAACACAAGCGCTTCGACTTCCTCCGCGGAAAGATTCATCTCGCGCCGACCGAAGCCCTGCAAATCCGGCCAGCTCGGGTGCGCGCCAACTGCCACGCTATATTTTTTCGCAAGTCGTATCGTTTTTTGCATCACAAGCGGATCGCCCGCGTGGAATCCACAGGCGATGTTGACAGACGTGATGAACGGCATGACGGCTTCATCATCGCCAAGTTTGTATCGCCCAAAACTTTCACCCATGTCGCAGTTGAGATCAATTTTCATTTTCACCAAACTTCCCATATAGGATGCTGACGAGCGCGGATCTTTAAATTTTTTCGCGTTGATCTGCGTCCAAAAATCTTTAACGCAAAGCCGCCAAGACGCTAAGATTCCTTTTTTCTCTTTGCGACTCTATGTCTCTGCGTTAAATCTTTGAGTTATTCATCAAGTCTCATTTGATTCTACAACACCATTTTTTATCTTCCGCATCAACGCCCGATATTTCTCCTGCGCGGTTTCAACCGTTGTCTCGCGAAAGCGGACAGAATCTTTCCCGGGCGTGCATTGCGCCAGCAACGGCAAATCCGCGCTGACAACCGATGCAATCTTTGGATACCCGCCTGCCGTCGCGCAATCGGCCATCATCGCAATCGGCTGGCCATCCGCCGGGACCTGGATCGCGCCCATTGTCATGCCTTCGGAAGTCAAGTCCGCGCCGCCCATGGGACTCAAACGCGGTCCTTCGAGCCTGTATCCCATTCTATCGGATGAAAGACTGACTTTGTATGAACTCGATAAAAACGTCCGAATACTCTCCTCATCGAAACGATCTTTCTGCGGACCGAGAATCACATCCACAATTGGATTCTCACGATAAACAGGGCGAGCGTCTTGAATCAAAGTTCGCGCCGCCAGTTCGTCGAGTGAGCGTGAAGGCTTTCCGCCTCGCAGAACATCACCGACTTGCAATAATCGTCCGTCGAGTCCGCCAAAATTCCCGCGCAAATAAGTGGAGCGCGAATCAAGCACAGGCTCAACTTCGATCCCGCCCGCGACAGCGAGGTAGCCCCACATTCCAAATCCATTTCTTCGCAATCGAATTTTCCATCCAGCGCGCACAAAACAGGAATCCCAAAGCGGAAAATCCCAGATATAAACAGATAAAGAAAATCCCGCGCCCGCCGCGGCGATGACACAATCCTGAAGCGCGGTCAATTCAATTTCGCCCGCGCCGATTTCAATCGCGGCCGCGTTGGGCAGATTTCCAACCAATCGATTCGCGGCATGAAACGCAAACGAGTCCATCGGTCCCGAAGCAGGCACGCCGAACCGCCGCCAGCCTGTGCGGCCCACGTCCTGAATCGTCGCGAGTCCGCTTACATCCAAAACTTCAAGCATCCATCGCCTCGATCACAAAGCGCACGGCGTCGCCGGGAGCAAACAAAAAGGGCTGATCCGATTTCAGATCGAAGAGCCGCAGCGAGGTCCGGCCAATGATGCGCCAGCCGCCGGGAGAATCAATCGGATAAATTCCCGTCTGCGCGCCCGCGATCCCAACCGATCCCGCAGCAACACGCGTACGCGGCGTTTCAAGCCGCGGCGTCGCAATCGCATCGTCGAGTTTGCCCATGTACGCAAAGCCCGGCGTGAAGCCCATCATGTAGACCGCGTACTCGCGGCCTGCATGAATGTTGACGACTTCGCGTGCGCGGATGTGATGATGCGCCGCGACAAAATCCAAATCCTCGCCGCCGTATCGCACCGGGACCTCGATGCGGCGCGGCTTGCGGGTCGCGTTTGATTCGGCCCGATCCATTTCCGCGCCAACCCAATCCGACACCTGTGCGTACGTCAGCACGAGCGAATCATAATGAACAAGAAGTGTTGCATACGCCGGGACGGTCTCGATCACGCCCGCGATTTGTTTCGCGCGCAAAAGCGCGTCCAAAGCATGGACGCGCTGATTGATGCCGAGATCAATTTCATCGCCGAATTTTACAAGCAGGGCCGAATCGCCGAGGGGAAGGAGTTGTGGCTTCATGTCATTTGAACATAAAGGGCGCGGAGGAGGAAAATGTGATTGTTGTTTTTTCCCTTTGTGTACTTTATGCCTTTCGTGTTTAAGTCTTTTCAAAAATACTTATGCTCTCAATGTGATACGTTTGCGGAAACATATCGAACGGCGTGACTTCGAATAACTTGTAGCCATGCTGAATCAACCGCGCCGCATCGCGCGCCAGCGTGGACGGATCGCACGAGACGTACGCGATTATTTTCGGTTTCATTTTTACAACGGCGTCGAGCACTTCTTTTTCGACCCCTGCGCGCGGCGGGTCAACCAAGATAACATCGGGTTTGATTTCCAAAGTTGGCAGAACATTTTCGGCGGAATCCTCATACAACTCAACATTATCAAACGCATCGAGATTGAAAACAAAATCCTTGCAAGCAGAAGATGAAGATTCGATCCCGATCAACTGTTTGCATGTCGGGGCAAGAAATGCGCTAAATAACCCTGCGCCGCAATATACATCCAGGATAACCGATTGTGGAGTTGGCAATTTATCAAGAAGGTATTGAACCATTTTCTCGGCCACGAGAATATTGACCTGAAAAAACGACGACGCAGAGACGCGAAACTCGCGGCCTAAAATTTTCATCGTGATGTGGTCTTCGCCCGCAATGATCACTGCGTGTTCATCGAACACATGCGTAACCGAAATCCCAGCCTCGATGTCAATCTCCGGCGTTTCGGGTGAATTAGATTCGAGCACGAGCATTAACTCATCGTCCACACCCGCGCGGATGGAAACGCGTTCGACATTCGTACCCGCTTCAAATTCAAGTTGCGGCCATAGATTATTGATGGAAGATTCTGGCAGATGACATTCGGAGATGGCCAGCACACCCTCTCCCTTTTGCCCCTCTCCCATTCGCGCTGAGCGGAGCGCAAGCGAAGTTGAAGCGGAGAGAGTGGAAACGAATCCCAACTTCCCATTCTTCGCCAAATGAAATTGCACATGATTGCGGTAATTCCACCGACTCGGGCTTGCCACCGTCGCTTTGACCGGCGGGTTTTCGATCTTTCCGATTCTTTGCAACTGGTCACGCAGAATATCCGCCTTGACTCTCAACTGCATTTCGTAAGGCATGTGCTGATAATGACACCCCCCGCATTCGCCGAAGTGCCTGCAACGCGGCGTGATCCTTTCCGGCGAAATCTGCAAGACCTCCACAATCTGGCCGCGGGCGAAGCCGCGTTTTTCTTCCGTCAGCCGCACACGGACCTTTTCACCAGGCAATCCGAACGGGACGAAAACCGCGCGGGAGTCGGGAAGCCGTCCCATTGCTTCGCCGCCATACGTCAAGGTTGTGAGCGTGAGATCGTACGTCGAATGGTCCACATCATCCTTCTAAAAACAGTAATGCGTAATTCGTGATACGCGAGTTACGCATTACCAATTACGCACTATGCAGCGATTCTTGCGTTTCGAATGGTCGAATATCGCCTCTATTTCAAAAAGAACGAAAGTGCGACGAGAATGACTAAGAACGTCCCAGCCAAAATCCCGATGCGGCTGAGGTCGCGTTTGATGTAAGTATAATCGGGATTGAACTCCGTCATGCGCGGCGCAATGAAGGCCGCGGACTTGCTCACTTGTCGTCTGTTTTTTCTGGACATAATATCTCCTTGGATTCTGTCGTTGCGAGGAGCGTTCTCCCTGCACTTGCGCGCAGGGCAAGTGTCTCCGAAGCAATCTCCTCTTTATAATATTGAGATTGCCGCGTGGGGTTGACGCCCTCCTCGTAATGACGTTGTTAATTTTGCAACCGCGCAAAGACCACAATGCGCTGTTTATCAACCAGATATGGATAGCACGAGATCAACGTCACAGTCGGCGCGCCGGTGGACGCCATTACTTCCACCGCAGTTGGCTCGACGATCTCCGTGCGGTCAACGATGTAAACATACTGCCGCTGTTGCGTGTACAACACCACTTGATCGCCCGGTTGAAGTTTATCCAGATTGCGGAACAACTCCCCGTACACATCATTATGCGCCGAGAGCACAACGTTGCCCGAGTCGCCGGGATTCGCCGAGCCGATGTGTTGCGCCACGCCTTTCTTCAATTGTTCCCAGCCATCGCCTTGCACCACGGGCGCGTCGATCTTGATGGCCGGGATTTGAATCCGAATCGCCTGCTCGATGCTCGGCGTAGGCGCGGGCAGGTTCGCCAGCGACTGCATCATTGGACGCAGATGCTCCGGAATTTCCGCGTCGTTCGGCGCGGTGTTGCCCTGGGCATCCGGCGGCGTGTGGCCCGATGGCAAAACGACAGCCATGATCAGCGGAGTCGGAGTCGGTGTGACGGGATTGAGCGCCGCGGCCACCTCTTTATTTAAATCGCGCAACATGCCGAGACCGCTCAACAAGACGCCGACCAGCCCAACCACTGCGATGATTTCCACGACGAGCAGAAGTCTATCCATAACGCGGCGCCGCTTCGAGGTCTGGACTTGAAGCGGCTCGCCGCTATCATCCGGTGTATCCACCACCGGAGCGGATTCGAGTCCATTGCCCGCGTCCATTGGAACAGCAACGACGCGTCCTGTGCGGCGGAAATGATCCAGCCGTTCATTGCGCGCGACGCGCCGCTTTTCGATCAACAAACGGCGCAATTCTTCAACGGACAAATCTTCGGGGACTTTGCGTCTGGGCATCGCACAGCGATTATACCGCGCTTGTTTCATCAGTCTCACCACGGAGCACACAGGGTGCACAGAGAAAAACAAGGAAGAACTCAGTGGTCTCCGTGCTCTCTGTGGTGAAATGTTTTCGAAAGGTATAATCATCTCATGCCCGAATACAAATTCTTTCATCCCACTGAAGTCCGCTACGGCGACCTCGACCCGCAGGGACATGTCAACAACGCCAAGTATCTGACTTATTTCGAGCAGGCGCGCGTGTATTATCTAATCCATCTCGGTTTGTTCAGCAAAGACCAATCCTTCATGGACATCGGTCTCATCGTCGCGGACATTCACATTGCCTACCACGCGCCCACCCATTACGGCGACGAAATCAAAACCGGCGTGCGGACCAAAAAGATCGGCGGCAAATCCATCATCGTCGAGCAGGCGGTCGTGGATGTTGCAACCGGCAAAGAAATGGCAAAGGGTGAAGTGGTCATGGTCACGTACGATTACCGCGCGCAGAAGACCATCCCCGTGCCGGATAACTGGAGAGAAATCATCACAAAATTCGAAAATGGAGGATAGATCATGGCTTCATTGCCAAGCATTGATACCAACCATCTCACAAAATTTCTCGTTGATTTATTGAACATCCCCTCGCCCACTGGGTATAGCGAGCAGGCAATTGAATTTGTCGAGAAAGAACTTTCCACTTTCCGCTCCCTGCAACTTTCGCGCACGCGCAAAGGCGCGCTGATTGCAAAGTGGGAGGGAAAAAAGAACCACGCGCCTCGCGCCCTCACCGCACACGTGGACACGCTCGGCGCGATGGTCAAGGAGATCAAATCCAATGGGCGGCTGACGGTCACGCGCATCGGCGGGTTGATTCTGAACGCGGTCGAGACGGAGGGCTGTTGGGTGTTCACATCCAACGGCGAAAAGGTCCGCGGTTCATTGCTGATTGATGCCGCGTCGGGACATGTCTATGGCGCGAAAGCCACCGACACAAAACGCGATGAAGAGCACATGGAAATCCGCCTCGATGCGCGCACAACGTCCGAAGAAGAAACGCGCGCGTTGGGAATCAACGTCGGCGACTTCGTGGCTTTCGATCCGCGCGTCGAAGTGACGAACGGATTCATCCGCTCGCGCTTTCTCGACGACAAGGCCTGCGTGGCGGCTATCGCCGCCGCGATAAAATCTTTATCGGAGTCCGGCCAAAGTCCCGCGCAGAGCGTTTATTTCCACATCAGCAATTACGAGGAAGTCGGGCACGGCGCGTCGGCGGGCATTCCATCCGATGTACATGAACTCGTCACCGTGGACATGGCCGCGGTCGGCGCGGGTCAGGAGTCCGATGAATTTCACGCGACGATCTGTCTCAAAGACAGTGGCGGGCCGTATCATCATGGCTTGAGCAACAAACTGCGCGCCATTGCAGATGAAAACAAGATCGCATACAAGACGGATATTTATCCGTTCTACGGATCGGACGGCGAGGCGTTCTGGCGCGCGGGCGGCGATGTGGCTGTGGCGTTGATCGGCCCGGGCGTGGACGCCTCGCACAATTACGAACGCACGCACATTGACGCATTGATCGCAACGACACAATGGATCATGGCGTATTTGCTGGAGGAATAATCACCACAAAGGCACAGAGAACACAAAGTCTTCTATGTGCTCACAACGTTAAACTTGGTGTACTTTGTGTCTCTGTGGTGAAATTGAAAACATGAAATTCGACGCCGCACTGCCACCCATTGATTTGAAGGACGTGCCCGCACTTGCCAAAGCCGCACAGGAAATCGGTTTCGCATCTCTCTGGACCTCGGAGACTCAACACGATCCATTCCTTCCCTGCACGCTGATTGCGGAACACACCTCGCGTTTGGAATTCGGTACCGCCATCGCGGTTTCATTCGCGCGCTCACCCGCCACGATCGCTTACACCGCATGGGACCTGGCCGCGCAATCGGGCGGACGATTTATTCTGGGACTCGGCACGCAGGTCAAGGCGCACATCGAACGCAGATTCGGAATGCAATGGCCCGAGTCTGTGACCGGAAAACTGCGCGAACAGATCCTTGCCATCCGCGCCTTTTGGGACTCTTGGCAAAACGGAACGAAGTTAAATTTTCGCGGCGAGTATTACAAACTAACGTTGATGTCGCCGTTCTTTACGCCTTCACCCCTTCTCCCCTCCCCCAATATTGGGAGAGGGGTCGGGGGTGAGGGCTTGATTCCTATCTACATCGCGGGCGTCAACACGGGATTGGCAAAACTGGCCGGCGAACTGTGCGAGGGCTTTCACGCGCACCCGTTCAACAGTCCGCGTTATTTGCGCGAGGTGATGCTCCCGGCGATGGAAGAAGGTCTGCAAAAGTCAGGGAGAAAAAGAGAAGATATTTCGGTTTCGGTCACAGCCTTCACCGCCACCTCGCCCGAAGAAGAAAACTTCGCGCGCGCGCAACTATCGTTTTATGCTTCGACTCCCTCCTACCGCGCCGTGATGGACTTCCATGGCTGGGGCGCGACTGCGGAAAAATTATCTGCGCACGCCGCCAAAGGCGAATGGACCGAGATGCCCATGCTCATCACCGATGAAATGCTGAACGAGTTTTGTTTGGTCACGGATGAAAGTAATTTGGCATCGGCTTTAAAAGAAAGATACAACGGGATCGCAGACCGGTTGACGTTGTATATTCCCTTCGTGCCGGGCGAGAGAGACGAGTTCTGGAAAAAGTTGAACCAGGCATTTGTATGACAAGGTAACACAAAATATCTGCATTTATCTGCGATTGAAATTGGAGCAATCATGAACTTCACCGACTATCAAACCAAATCCCGTGCCACCGCCAAATATCCCGCCATTGGGCACGGCGTCATCTATCCCACGCTCGGGCTCGTCAACGAAGCAGGCGAAGTGGCGGGCAAAATCAAAAAAGTATTTCGCGATAAAGACGGTCACATCAGCGACGAGACGCGTGAAGCCCTCAAAGCCGAACTTGGCGATGTGCTCTGGTATTTATCCCAAACCGCGACCGAACTTAATTTATCCCTCGATGAGATTGCTGAACATAATCTCGCCAAACTGCTCGACCGTCAAGCCCGCGGCAAGATTCAAGGAGATGGAGATAATCGTTAGCAAGAGAGAGGCTAGAGAAAAAAACATTTCCTCCACCGCTCACTATTCATTCTTACTTGTTACTCCTCTCTACTTCCTATTCACTATTTTTCCTCCATTTGTGAACTTGCAAACATGTGAACCGCACGCAAAGAAACTCTAATCTTTTTCCTACACAGACTCGCCTTTCTTTTTGGTAGAATCTCCACTGACCTAATCCGATTATTTTAGGTCAAGGAGAGACAAGACACTATGGCTGGCATGGAACGCTTTACCCAGCGTGCGCGGCGGGTTCTCAGTTTAGCCCATCAGGAAGCTGAGCGCTCCCGCCAAAACAGTATCGGTACCGAACACCTGCTCCTCGGTCTTATGGAAGAAGAGGGTGGAGTCGCAGGTCGCGTTTTACGTGAATTAGGATTGGAATCGAATCGCGTGCGCGAAATTATCGAACGCGTGAGTGTGGAAAGCCGCCACGACGACGGCAAGATTGAACTCGCGCCGGATACGCAACAAGTCCTTGAATATGCAGTGGACGAGGCGCGCCGCCTCGGTCATCATTACATCGGAACCGAACACATCCTGCTCGGGCTGGTCCGCGTGGAAGGCACGGCCATGGAAGTGCTTCGCAGACTCGGCGTCACCGCGGACCAAATCCGCAGGCAGACTCGTCGCGTGCTGAACGAGACCGCTTCGGCCCCCGCTCCAGCCGGGTCGCCGCAACCCGCGCGGGCTCCCACTTCCGGGCCAAAGACCCCGCTTGTAGACCAACTCGCCGCGGACCTGACCACCATGGCCGAAGAAAAGAAACTCGACCCGGTCATTGGCCGCCAAATGGAAATCGAACGCGTCATTCAAATCTTGGCGCGCCGCACGAAAAACAATCCCGCTCTCATCGGCGAACCGGGCGTGGGCAAGACCGCCATCGTGGAAGGACTCGCTCAACGCATCGTCGAAGGCGATGTCCCCGCGCCGTTGATGAACAAGCGCGTCCTTCAACTCGATGTGGGTTCCCTCGTCGCTGGGACAATGTATCGCGGCCAGTTCGAGGAAAGACTCAAACGCGTGATTGATGAGTTGAAGCAATCGGGCGCGATTCTTTTCATTGACGAAGTCCACATGCTGGTCGGCGCGGGAGCCGCAGGTTCTTCCGTTGATGCGGCCAACATCCTCAAGCCCGCCTTGTCGCGCGGCGAATTGCAAGTCATCGGCGCCACCACACTGGATGAATACCGCAAACACATTGAATCGGATGCCGCGCTCGAACGCCGCTTCCAGCCCGTGCAAGTGGATGAGCCGACCGAAGAAGAAACAATCGAAATTCTCAAAGGCATCCGCTCCGCGTACGAGGAACATCATCATCTTGTGATTTCAGATGAAGCCCTCGAAGCGGCAGCCCATTTATCGTCGAGGTATGTGCCGGAACGCTTCCTCCCCGACAAAGCCATTGACCTGATTGACGAGTCGTCCTCGCGCGTGCGCATGTACAAAAGTCCAGCCGCCAAACAAGCCAAGGATTTATTTACGCAGCTTCGCGCTGCGCGCCAGAACCGTTCGCTCGCGCAGGAGGAAGGCAACACCGAAGACATCAAAGAGTGGGAGGAGCGCGAAACTGATTTGGGCGAACAGATCGAGCGCCTGCGCTCCGGCTGGGATCGCGCCAACAGTCCCGTCGTTTCAGCGGAAGACATCGCCGAAGTGGTTTCGATGTGGACCGGTGTGCCGCTGATGCAACTCGCGGAAGAAGAATCGCAACGTCTGTTGAAGATGGAAGATGAATTACGCAAGTCCATCATCGGGCAGGAAGATGCCATCCTTGCCATCTCGCGCGCCGTGCGCCGCGCCCGCGCCGGGTTGAAAGATCCGAAGCGACCGATTGGTTCATTTATTTTCCTCGGCCCCACCGGCGTTGGAAAAACAGAACTTACCAAAGCGCTTGCCAAATTTATGTTTGGCAGTGAAGACGCCGCCATTCAACTCGATATGTCCGAGTTCATGGAACGTCACACGGCTTCGCGTTTGGTCGGCGCGCCTCCCGGTTATGTCGGCTACGAAGATGCGGGTCAATTAACTGAAGCGTTGCGTCGCAGACCATACTCGATTGTCGTGTTCGATGAAATCGAAAAGGCGCATCCCGAAGTTCACAACATGCTTTTGCAGATCATGGAGGAAGGTCACCTCAGCGATGCCAAAGGCCGCAAGGTGGATTTCCGCAATGCCATCATCGTGATGACCTCCAACATCGGCGCGGACATGATCAAGAAACAGACGCTTGGCTTCCAGTTGAAACGCGATGAAGAAGTCGAAGAGAAAATTTCGTACGAAGACATGCGCAAGAAATTGAACGAATCCCTCAAGCGCGCCTTCCGACCGGAATTCATCAACCGGCTCGACAGCGTGATCATCTTCCGTTCGTTGAACAGGGAAGACATCGAGAAGATCGTTTCGCTCGAACTGGACAAGGTGGCAGAGCGCCTCAAGGACCATCAACTTACGCTGACGGCAACTCCCGCGGCGCTTTCGGCTTTGTCTGAACAGGGCTACGATCCTGAATTCGGCGCGCGTCCACTGCGTCGCGTCATCCAGCAGAAAGTGGAAGACCCCCTCTCCGATAAATTGCTCTCAGGTGAATTGATGGACGGCGACTTCGTCGAAGTGGACATTGACCCCGACGGCGATGTGATCCTGAAACGGGCCGAAGAAAAAACCTCGGCAGCGGCTACGGTGGCATGATTAGGTCAGAATCAAAAGAGCGCAGAGAATCGCTGCGCTCTTTATTTTTTTATGTACACTGAGGTTCAATGAGTCTGCCCGATCTTGATCACATACACATCCACGGGCTGGCTGATGCCTTTCAATTCAAGATGCCGGCTTTCAAGACTTTGCGTTTCAAGCTTCGCTGACTTGATCGAATCCTCGCTGACGAGTATTTCCCCGGTCGCCGCGGAGGATGACAGCCGCGCGCATAAATTCGCCGCGCTGCCCAACACAGCAATCTCATTGACTCCACTTCCGGAACCCACCGCACCGACATACGCCATGCCTGTGTGAATCCCCACGCCAACCGGCACCCACGGGCCGTTTGAGTCTTCATGACCGGTGACGCGCAAAAGTTCGCGGGCGGCATGGATGGCGACCTTGGCATGGTCCTTGCCAGCGAAGCGCGGGACGAACAGCGCGCTGACCTGATCTCCCATCAGCCGATTGACCATGGCGTTATGGTCTATCAAGATACTGCTGGTCGTTTTATAAAAACGTTGAATGATGTCCTTGAATTCGGAAGTTGGCTTCGATTCAGCCAGCGGCGTGGAACCGCGTACATCCGCAAACAACATGCTTAGTTCCACTTCCGCGCCGCTTTCCTGCTCGCGGGCCGCCTTTTCACAACTGCTACACAATTTCGAACTGAACGTGGATGGTTTGGAGCCCATAAAGCGGAGAAGAGTCCCCCCAATCCCCGCCATAGGAATCCCGCATTCCAAACAATGCGGGTCGCTGGGAATAGGCTTGTATATTCTTTGGGAAAGTTGCATGAAGCGCAGGAACTCAGCAGGAGGTTTACCGGGCCACTCACCGGTGAGGTACCAATACCAGACGTCGTTAAAGGGAATATCGGGCATAAGTCCGTCGTCTTATCCGTCTCGAAATTGCAACTGTCCAATTAAACCACGAAATTAGATTGTAATCTTCTCTTAATAATATTTATCCATGTCATGTCGTCTTGTACGGCGAACAGGACCGAAAATTTTAGAAAGAAGGAGAATTTATTATGAACAGCAATCTTCAAACTGCAACACTGGCCGGAGGATGCTTCTGGTGCCTGGAGGCCGTTTTCGATGAAGTAAAGGGCGTACAATCGGTAGAGTCCGGGTATGCGGGCGGGCACGTCGCCAATCCCTCCTACCGCGAGGTTTGCACGGGCGCGACGGGTCACGCGGAAGCGGTGCAGGTCACGTTTGACCCGCAGGTCGTTTCGTACAAAGATATCTTGAATGTTTTCTTCGCCATCCATGATCCAACCACGCTCAACCGCCAGGGCGCGGATGTGGGCACACAGTACCGCTCAGCCATCTTTTATCACAACGATGGGCAGAAGCAGATTGCTGAAAGCCTGATCAAAGAACTGAACGATCAGCACATTTGGGATCATCCCATCGTGACCGAAGTCTCGAAGAGCAATGCCTTTTACCGCGCCGAAGATTACCATCAGGAATACTTTGCCAAGAATCCATATCAGCCCTATTGCCAGGCCGTAGTCGCGCCGAAGGTGGCAAAGTTTCGCAAGTATCATCTGGAGATGCTAAAGAAGCAACCTGTGTAAATTGCTCGTAGACCCTTAAGATTTGCGAAATCTTAAGGGTCTTTTTTGCGCACATGGCGTTCTATTTCGATGCCCGGATGGTGACACCCAACGTGCCGAACTCGGCCGCATCGGAGTGTTGCGCCGCGCCGCTGAACACATCCTTGCCCCAAACCACCTCAATATCCTTGAAACCAGCCGCTGCGACCTTCTGCTCGAGTTGAACTTTGAGCAATCCACCGGCAATACAGCCTGTCCACAAAGTAATGTCGCTTTTGGCTCCTTCAGGCACCGGCTTCTGGAGGGCAATATCCGCTATCTGGATGTGGCCGCCCGATTTGAGAACGCGATACATTTCCAGTAGGGCCGCATCTTTATCTGGAACGAGGTTTAGAACGCCATTCGAAATGACCACGTCCGCCCAGGCATCAGGAACAGGCAATAATTCAAGATAACCCTCGCGGAATTCGACATTCGTGAGTCCGGCTTCTACAGCGTTATGCCTCGCTTTCGAAAGCATCTCCGGGGTCATGTCCACGCCAATGACACGTCCATTTGGAGCGACCATTCGGGCCGCAATCAGGCTATCTGTGCCCGAGCCACTTCCGCAATCCACAACGTACTCGCCAGGTTTGAGTTCTCCCAAGCTGAACGGATTGCCCGTCCCTGCCATTGACTCAATCGCGCTGGAGGGAAGTCTATTCAGCCATTCATCTTGATAACCTAGAATGCCTGCAAGTTTACGGCCCGTATGGAAGTGGAAGCCGCGCTCAGGGTCATTTGCCACGGCTGAGTATTCCTCACGAATGGATTTTCGCAGTTCTTCGATATCAATATTCAAGCCTGCTATGGTTGTATTAGTCATGATCTACTCTCCTAATGAATTTAGATTTGTTGACATGCGGGCTACGGTCCGCGCCAGTGGCCTCGCATCGCGATCGCGGTACGACCCGCAAAACTGTAACGCAGTCCATCTGCCTGCACTCGGAACGTCTTGCACGAAAAATGATCTTCGCGCTTGCTGATCATCCCGCTAGGCAATGCAATCGAAGCGTGATGCTCTTTGGCGGTTACAGGATTGCGTATCGGCTCGAACGTTACTTCCACGGCTTCTCCTGCTCGGAAAAGGCTATGCTTCCCGGCGAATTTAAATTCGATACGGGCAGTGTGTATTTCAAGTCCAGCATCAATGGTCGACATGAAAATTCCGATTGGCCCTCCTGCCTGACCTATGGCAATGGATTCCAATGCCGGGCGTTGTGCACCGGTTGCTCGTTGATCGAGGTATACAACCCCGCGTCCATTCTTCTCATGCAATGGCCCGGGCCAAGCCGCCGCGAGTATCCACTTCAGCCCTGCGAGTGAGGTGTTGCCGTAGTGACCTTTGACCACCCGATAAGCCTCCGCGGATTCGCATGTGCCATAGGTCGGTGGTGAGTTGAATGAGCAGGGGCAGCCCCAATTGCAATTGCACGCCATCAAGTGCTCGATCTCCAGTCGCCACTTAATTGGTTTATTCAATTCACATCTCCTCGACAACGGTATGCATAGAGATGATTCCCAATACAATCGCCGCGCCCGCAACAATCAGGCTTGCACCGATCCACCGAGCCAAACGTTCGCCGCCAGGCACAATCTTCTCTACAGAGATAACAAATCCGATCAATAGCATCCATACCGGATTCACCATGCCCAGCGCGATGAGTGCCAGCATGAGTCCCCAGCAGCAACCGACGCAATACATTCCATGCTGTGCACCCATCCGCAACGCGCCGGCCATTCCATCATGCCAATGCTCCGTGAAGAAATGCAGCAGCGACCGGCAATGACCCAGGCAGAATGACTTCCAACGCGTAAATTGATAAACGCCCGCGCCAATGAGTGCAGTGCCTGAGACCCATGAGCCTCCGGCGTGCGCGACTGGCTTGCCTACGAGATTGAATGCGGCAACGCCAAAACCCACGATTGCCCACGCGCCCAGATAACCCGCAACGAAAATCAGCGCGGGCGCCGGGCGAAATCCAAAGCGTATACGCGATTGTGCAATGGCGAGGAATAGCCAAACGGTTGGCAGCAGGGAAGGGAACATCATCGCCACCATCATGACTGTCCACAACGCAACAAATACCAACATGTTCGGTAGCGACTTCATCTGCATCAATACGTTGTCTGGCTGCCGCAGGCTCATCCACCAGGCTAATACCGAGCTCAGTAACAAACCCGCTCCAATCAGGAGCTTTGTGCGCTGCAAGCGACGATCAGGATGTAGAAGGTTTGGATCGTGAGTCATGGTGTCTTCTCTACTAAGAATCAGCGGTTGCTCCTTACCGCATTATTGCGACAATTTGAGAGCATTGTATGAGAGCACTGTGCCAATCAATAGGACTACAGCGTCCAGATAGATCAACCCCAAGTGTCCGAAGGTCCCGATCCCATATGAGAAATGCAGGGGCAGGGCAATCGCGACGCCGATCACAGGTGTGATGAAGGCTGTCCACATCGCCCATTTCTGGCCGTTGCGGATTCCAAACCAGGCCAACGCGATGACTGCTACGCCGAGCGCGATGATGAATGCAGAGACGGCAACCTGAAGGTGGCTAATATACTCGTACAGATCAACGCTGAATGCCCTGATCTGCTCTGGGGTTCCACCGACGTGCGCAGGGGTGAGGCCTAATTCGATGAACCCCGTAAAGTTGCGGATCAGGAACATGATTCCGTAGCCTACGAGCCCGACTCCGGCAAGCGCGACAACATTTGCTCCCAGGTTTGCAGAAGCAGTCCTTGTTTGGGATGAAACATTTGATTGAGTAGTCATGGGATTTTCTCCTCTAATTTATTCATTGATAGGATGCAGGGTTCTCAACGCTTAGTCCTTTAGCGAAACTGTCACTGGGACGGGGTTGCGAACGATGTCAAGCACGGGTGATGTCTTTTGAACGTAATCGCAGAGAGCTATGATTTTCTCGCGTGGGGCGTTGCTTTTTACCTGATAGGTCAGGCGGATGCCCTCATAACCGGGGCGTACTTTTTCGGACAGCCCCAGGAAGGCGCGCAAGTCCAAATCTCCTTCCATGTCGAATTTCAGGCTCTCGATTTCGATCCCCTGCGCGGCGGCATTGTAGATAAAGCCAACAGCCAGGCAGGAAGCCAGGGCATGGAGAACGGCTTCAACGGCATTCGGACCGGCATTGGCGCTGAGCAATACAGGAGGCTCATCTCCTTCCAGCACGAACGGTTTTGTGCGGGAGACATCTTCCTGACCGGCGCCGTAAAATCCCTGAATAAAGGTTCGGGAATGACCGCCTTCCAGCCATTCATTGTGGGCCCGAAATTGGAAACGAGCGAGATCGGGATTCTGCTTGATGGCATTGACCGTAGCCATGAGCTGGTCTACACTCACGCCATTGACAAGAGTTGCGGACTGGGTATTCATGGTTTGATTTCCTTTCTTTATAGAAAACGAATTTTCGATATGTTCCAAGCATAGACAAAAACAGGTTGAATGTCTCCACTCAAAAGGATGGAAAGGAGAATGGAAAAAGCCAACCAGGTATGGTAGGATGGCTCAAATGGACACCGTGTTTATGAGTCTTATTCTTTGAGAAAATTATTATGGAAGATAAAGAGCCGTTACTGACTCCAATCAACAAACGCGAGCAGGAGGTCCTAGAGCGATTGGCAACCGGCTTGTCGGATCAGCAGATCGCCGATGAGCTGTTCCTGAGCCTTCACACTGTCAAGTGGTACAACCGACAGATTTTTAACAAGCTGGGCGTCAACAGCCGGACACAAGCCATTACCAAAGCCAGAGCATTGGGCCTCATCGGCGCGAACGATCTCCCTGCACCCATGACCTCTCCGGCAAGTGATCAACCACTGCCCGTAAAGCGCCAGAAGGTGGAGCATCGCGTCTTGTTTACCACCAGCTTCGATGGGACTCGCATCGCTTTTGCGATTGCCGGAGAAGGCCCACCGTTGGTCAAGGTGGGCAATTACATGGGTCACGTCGAATATGATTGGGATAGCCCGGTGTGGGCACATTGGCTGGAGGAATTGACACGCAGTCATACCCTGATCTACTACGACGAACGCGGCTCAGGATTATCGGATTGGAATGCAGAGGACGTATCATTCGAGTCCTGGGTACGCGATCTTGAGGCAGTGGTGAACGCCGCCAGACTTCAGCGGTTTCCACTTTTTGCGATGTCACAGGCAGGCGCCGTTGCCGTAGCATATACTGCCCGCCATCCTGACAAGGTCAGCCGTTTGATTGTGCATGGCGCTTACGCACGGGGTTGGTTGAAGCGAGACTTAACCGAGGAGCAAATTGAAGAAGAGAAATTGATGATCAGCTTGATGCGGGTTGGATGGGGGCGAGAAAATCCCGCTTTTCGGCAGGTGTTTGCGATGCAGTTATTTCCCGATGCATCCCCAGAACATATACATGCTTTGGAAGAGCAGATGCGTCTTTCGGTTTCTCCGAAGAACGCGGTGCGGCTGGAGAGCGAAATGCATCGAATCGATGTGCGGGATCTCGCCTCTCAAATCACAGTCCCGGCGCTGGTGTTGCATTCACGTGAAGATCAAGCAGTTCCCTTCGAAGAAGGTCGCCTGCTGGCTTCCCTGATTCCCGGGGCGCAGTTCGTCGCGCTGGAGAGTAAGAATCACCTGTTGACTAAAGAGGAAGCCGCCTGGCCAAAATTCGTGGCAGCGATGCGCAGTTTTCTTAGCGAAGGTGATGAGTAATCGCAACATGGATTTCTTAGGGATGCAGGATTTTTGGAAAATGCCAGCAATGTTCCGCAAGCATCACTTGGAGATGCTGAAGAAACAGCCCGCATAATAAAGAGAGCGCAGAAATAATCTCTGCGCTCTTCATTTTCAAATGCAAGATCAACTTTGAGGCTGTTTCTTTTGTCTGAGCGCCACATAGATTCCGCCTCCGATAATCAAAAGCAGAATCAGGACTTCAACGACCACGATACTTGCGGGTTGGCTGATTTTGCTCTCGGCATGTAAATTACGAGCTCCGCTTAGAGGAGTAAGATGCCAGGTGAGCGTGTTGCCTTCGGCCTCGTCAGCGTTTTGGATGATGGGTTGATCTGGCAAAACGAGCACCCACGTCATAGATGTAAAGCCCGAAAAGCTGGAGTCTCTCGATGAAGTGTCAATGCTGATGTCGTAGTAAAACCTTCCGCCGCCGATCTCGAGGCGGTTGATTTGAATTCCCTTCCTCTGTAGATATAGCTGGCGGAGTTGATCCAGATTCTTGAACGAAGTGGTCGTGACGCACCAGGTCTCATCGCCGCGCTTTTCTTCAGTCACCGTGATATTTCCCGGATGGGACGCTTGAGCATTGCAGAAATCCTGCGCACTGCTCGGATTCTGCTTCTCCATGTTCGCCCTCTCCTCCGCAGAAAACCCGACCTCTGTCCGTAATTCGCCCGCCCCACCGGGTTTAATAGCCGTTGTAGACTGGAATTTACACCCCGCCAGGATCAATGCCGCAACGATCACAACCGCAAATGTTAATTTTCTATGTTTCATACTGCCTCCTCAGAATCAAACACTGCTTGCATAAATGCCATCGGGGTACTTCCAGGCCAAGCGTCAGAATGGGCAGACCAAGTATAATATTTCTCTCTAAAAATATGATGGACAAATTATCTCTCAAAACATCGCCGGCTTTTTATGTTCGCAATATTCCGATTCATGGAGATGCGATTCTGGCCCCCATGGATGGCTACTCGGACTGGCCATTCCGGTCGCTGTGCCGCGAACTTGGCTCGGCCATGAGTTACACGGAATTCGTGCAGGTCGAGAAGATTCTCAGCCGGTCTGACCGCCCCAGCGCGAAACTTTATTATGAAGAAAAAGAGCGACCGGTCGTATTTCAAATTTACGGCGATGATCCGGATTTGATTCTGAAAGCTGCGTTGAAAGTCCAGGAGTTGAAGCCGGACATCATTGACATCAACATGGGCTGTCCGGCAAAAAGCGTTTCGCATCGTGGCGCAGGCGTGGGGATGATGCTCACGCCCTTGAAAATCGCGCGCACATTCAGGAAGTTGACTGCTGCGCTCAAAGTGCCTGTTACCGGAAAGATGCGTTTAGGCTGGGAGAATTATCGCTCATACAAATTGATTGCCCGCATCGTGGAGGAGAACGGAGGCGCGCTGATCGCCATCCACGGACGGACGAAAGAGCAGGCTTACAGCGGCCACGCGGACTGGGACGCGATTGCCGAGGTCAAGGCCGCGGTGAAGATTCCGGTCATCGGAAGCGGGGATGTGAAAACGGTCCGCGATATTGAACGGATGAAGAGTCACACAAATTGTGACGCGGTTATGATCGGTCGCGCCGCGATTGCCAATCCATGGATCTTCTCCGGCCTCGATCGCGAACAAGTTCCATCCGAAGAAGTCCGCAAAGTGATGCGGGATCATCTCGAGCGCAATATAAAGTTTTACGGCGAAGAAGATGGACAGCGGCTTTTCCGCAAACATGCCGTGCAGTATTTGTTGTTGAAGAGTCTTTCACGAGAAGAACGCAAAGATATTTTGCGGCAGAGGCCCTCGCACGAATTTGTCGCGCTTCTGGATCAAATCTACGTCTCCACGATTTAGAACATAAATTCTGTTATACTGTAGAGCGACTTAGTAAGTCGCTCTACTTTTACCGCGAGAGGCCTATGGCAAAAACACACACACGCTTTGTCTGCCAGGAATGCGGACGCGTATCCGCGTCCTACATGGGTAAATGCCCACAGTGCGGATCGTTCGACAGTATGGTCGAGGAAATAATTCACGATGAGCCTGTGACCAAAGGCCCCGCCTCGGTGCGCGGACTGACGGGCCGTTCGCAACCGCGACCGATTGGCGAAGTCAGCGGCGACGCCGAAGATCGCATTCCGCTCCCGATGGGAGAGTTCGCGCGCGTGCTCGGCGGCGGAATCGTGCCCGGCTCCATCGTGCTGGTGGGCGGCGACCCCGGCATCGGCAAGTCCACACTGATGTTGCAGATGGCAAGCGAGATGGCCGTCAAGAAGCGCGTGTTATACGTTTCAGGCGAGGAGTCCGAGCGACAGATCAAAATGCGCGCGGCGCGTCTCGGCGATGGGAAAAAAGATTTTCCCGCCAATCTTTTGCTCGTGACCGAGACCAACCTTGAAATCATTCTCAATCACGTCAGCGATGTGAAGCCCGAACTGTTGATCGTTGACTCGATTCAAACTGTTTATCTTTCCGAATTGGATTCATCGGCCGGCTCGGTCTCGCAAGTGCGCGAGTGTGCTTCGCAGTTGCGTGAACTTGCCAAGTCCAGCGGCATTTCCATTTTTATCATCGGCCATGTGACCAAAGAGGGCGCCATCGCCGGCCCGCGCGTGCTCGAACACATCGTGGATACGGTTCTGTATCTCGAAGGCGACCGCTTCCAGGCCTATCGTCTTCTGCGCTCGGTGAAGAATCGTTTCGGCGCGACCTCCGAGGTCGGCGTCTTTGAAATGCGCGAGCGCGGCCTGGCCGAAGTGACCAATCCCTCCGAAGCCTTTCTGGCGGAACGCATGATCAACGCGCCCGGTTCCTCCATTGCTGTGACGATGGAGGGCACGCGTCCCATCCTTGTGGAGATTCAGGGACTCACCTCCCCGACCCAATTCGGCAACGCCCGCCGCACGCCAAACGGCGTGGACTTCAACCGGCTGCTGCTCATCGCGGCGGTTCTTACCCGACGCATGGGACTCAAACTCAGCGAGCAGGATGTCTTTGTCAACGTGGTGGGCGGGATTCAAATTGATGAACCCGCCGCCGATCTTGCCATTGCCGCGGCGATTGCTTCCTCATGGAAGGATATTTCCGTCCGCGCCGATACGGTGTTGATCGGTGAGATCGGCCTCGCAGGCGAACTTCGCATGCCCGGCCAAATGCAGACGCGTCTGCGCGAGGCTGCCAAACTCGGTTTCAAAACCGCCATCGTGCCCAAAGCCATCCGCAAGGGTGAAGGCTGGCCGAAGGATATCGAGATCATCGAGGCGCGGTCGGTGGGTCAAGCCCTGGATGTGGCTTTAACTTCAGAAGCGAGAGAAACACCCAAGGGGCGGAAAGTTGCGTGAGTTCGAGGATGTGACGCGCCAGGCGGGGATTTCATTTACCTCCACCTAATCGGAGTAAAAGGTCATATTTCATCCATGACCTCTATCACTTGTTTTGTTCTGGGGGACACAATAAAATCGTGATTGCAGATTAGTATTATCTGTTTTCCGTGGGAAGAAGGACACCATGCAGATTACCCGTCAGGCAGATTACGCGGTACGTGCGGTTTTGTATCTTGCCCGGCTCGGAAACGCCGAGCGGGCCGCCACCAGCACAGTGGCGGAAGAACAACACATTCCACCCTCATTTCTGGCGAAGATCATTTCGCAGTTATCCATCGCCGGCTTGCTTCACACCTCGCGCGGGGCGCGCGGGGGCGTAACGCTGGCCCGTGAGCCAAAAGAGATCACGCTGCTGGAAGTCATCGAAGCCATTGATGGTCCGATCCAGTTGAATCAATGCGTCGGCGAGGACGGCGCTTGCGCTTTCGACAGCGATTGCCCGCTCAAGCCGGTCTGGTGCGAGGCGCAAGAGGAATTGGTGAACCGGCTGAAGGGAACCAACTTTGCGCAATTACTCGCGCAAAACTAGAAACACATCGAATTCAAGGTAAAATGACCTCCTGAGAACTTCAGGAGGTCATTTTCTTTTCAGTGAGGAAAACATGAACAAGGCCAATTTCATCGCTCTGTTGACTGCATTGATTGTCACAAGTCTTGCCTGCGCGATACCCGGTCTTTCCGCACCAATTGACTCAGGCCCATTGGATGCCAATTCGCTTTCGACGATTGTCGCGGGGACCGCCAACGCCGCCGCGACGCAAACCGCGCTGATCGCGACAAACACTCCGCCTCTCCCCCCGACCGAAACGGCGACCCCCACCGAGACAGCGACTCCAACCCCGCGCGTTTCCGCGGAAGGCACGACACTGACCAAACAAAGCGACGGGGCATATCTTTTCATGGATCAACAAGGCGGATACTCCGTCGTGGTGCCATCGGGCTGGCTGGTCGTTCGCATCAACGAGCAGGAATTTTTGGACGCGTGGGGATTGCCTGAAGCCTCCGATCCGAAACTTCAGAACTTCCTCACCCAATTCCAAAAAGCCGATCCGAAAGTGTATCGCCTGGTCGGAGCGGACATCACCCCCGAGCATTTCCAGAGAAGTTTTCTCACCAACTTTTTAATCAGCTGGGATCGAACCAGCGCGCTGACTCTTCAGCAGGAAATTGATCAAGCCAAGAAAGACCTTCCAAAAACGATTCTGCAGGGAGCCAAGATCGGATATGCGGACGTCGGTCTCACTTCCACTCGAATTCCTGTGGCGATTATGGAAATAAATTGGACGACAAAAGACATCTCCGGCGCAACGGTGAAGGTTTATCAAAAAATCATTGCCTTCAAGGTCAAGAGCGGCACATTGGCCTTTACTCTGACCACCACGACTGATTTAAAGGATGCACTCATCAATAGTTATGATTTCATGACCGATCAAATCAAGATGCTCCCATAAATCGGATGCATATTCCTCTCGGCGTATAATAGCCGGGAGGAATTTTTTTCAAAGGAGAATCCATGTCTGCCCCTCGCACCGTCCGCGCGCCGCGCGGCACCCAACTCACCTGCAAATCGTGGCTCACCGAAGCCGCCTATCGCATGATCCAAAACAACCTCGACCCTGAAGTCGCCGAGCGGCCACAAGACCTCGTCGTCTATGGCGGGCGCGGCCAGGCCGCGCGTTCATGGGAGGCCTTCGACGCAATTCTCGAATCGCTCAAGAATCTCGAAGACGATGAAACGCTTCTCGTTCAATCCGGCAAGCCGGTGGTCATATTCAGGACTCACAAAGACGCGCCGAAAGTATTGATCGCCAACTCGAACCTCGTGCCGCATTGGGCCACATGGGAACACTTCGACGAACTCGCCAAAAAGGGACTCATCATGTACGGCCAGATGACCGCCGGCTCATGGATTTACATTGGCACGCAGGGAATTTTGCAGGGCACATACGAAACCTTCGGCGCGCTGGCAAAACTCAAAGGCTGGGATTCGCTCAAAGGCAAATTCGTGCTCACGGCCGGTCTCGGCGGGATGGGCGGCGCACAGCCGCTTGCCATCACCATGAACGAAGGCGTGGGCCTCATCGTCGAAGTGGACAAAGACCGCGCCGAACGCCGCCGCGCCATCGGCTATGTTGACACCGTGGTGGATGAACTCGAAGAAGCGATGACTCTTGTGGAAGACGCGGTCAAAGAGAAGAAGCCGCTCTCTGTTGGGTTGATCGGAAACGCGTCAGATGTGTACAACGAACTCTTTCAGCGTGGAGTCATTCCAGACGTGGTGACCGATCAAACGTCCGCGCATGAGGCGTTGATGTACGTTCCTTCCGGACTTTCAGTGGCCGCGGCGGACGAGTTACGAAAATCCGACCCTGACAAATACAAACAGATGGCGATGGCTTCGATGGCAAAGCACGTGCGGGCCATGTTGGAATTCCAGCGCGCCGGCGCGGAAGTTTTTGATTATGGAAATAACATCCGCCAGCAGGCGTACAACCATGGCGTGACCGACGCCTTCGAGTTCCCCGGCTTCGTGCCCGCGTATATTCGTCCGTTGTTTTGCGAGGGCAAAGGACCATTTCGCTGGGTTGCGCTTTCGGGCGACCCCGAAGATATTTATCGCACCGATGACGCGATCCGCGAATTGTTTCCCGATGACGCGCATCTGCATCGCTGGCTCAAGATGGCGCGCGAGAAAGTTCCGTTCCAGGGACTGCCGGCGCGCATCTGCTGGCTCGGTTACGGCGAACGCGTGAAAGCCGGACTCAAGTTCAATGAACTGGTCGCGAAGGGAATCGTCAAAGCGCCGATCGTGATCGGGCGCGATCATTTGGATTCGGGATCGGTCGCATCGCCGAACCGCGAAACGGAATCCATGAAAGACGGCTCGGACGCGATCTCGGACTGGGCCATCCTCAACGCGTTGATCAACGCGGTGGGCGGCGCGACCTGGGTCTCTTTCCATCATGGCGGCGGCGTGGGCATGGGATATTCGCAACACGCGGGACAAGTCATCGTGGCGGACGGAACGCCGGAGGCCGCTCGCAGATTGGAACGAGTCCTGACGACGGATCCCGGCATGGGCGTGGTGCGACACGCCGACGCGGGCTATGAAGAAGCCATCGCCGCCGCGAAACGTCACGGCATAAAAATGCCAATGTTGAAATAATCAACTCAAACGCCAATTGTGTAAATAAGCAAATTCGCGGCATTCGCGTTGAAAAAAATTTCAGGTTTAACAAGCGGCACGTCAGTTCTTTTATCCTATTGCCGCGCAAAGGATCAAGCCGCATAATCGTGAATGGAGGCAGAATGAAAACGCACAGACTGATTGCCATAATTTTTGCGGCCGTGTTGATCCTTGCATGTAATTTCCCGATGTTTGTGCCGTCCACGCAGGCGCCGGCAGGCAATGAAAATTCAAATGGAGGCCCCGCTCCCCTGGCTTCGGCGACTTCAACATTTACTCCGATCCCTGCTCTCTCGCCGACCGCGACCATCGTTCCAACGCCCGTCATTCCCGAAGTCACGCCGATTTCCGCCAATGTGAATTGCCGTTCGGGTCCAGATGTTGGATATAGCGCGGTCAGTTACATCAACTTGGGAGAGGTCGCGCAGATCGCAGGCCGCAACGACGACTCGAGCTGGTGGTATGTGAGGGACCCGCACAATTCCGGTCAGTTCTGCTGGGTCGCGGCCAGTGTTGTCACCACATCAGGAAATCTTGCCGGCCTTCCCGTTATTCCACCACCCGCGGCGGTTGTCATTAAAGTCACGGTGGGCGCTTCCGTTGCCAGCCCGGTATATTGCGGCGGGCCGAACGTGATCGAGTTCAGCGGCAAGATCACTACCAATGGCGCGACCAAAGTGACGTTCCAGTGGGAAATCACGGGAGATAAATCGAACACCACCTCGCCGGAAAGCATCACCTTCAAAGCCGCGGGCACAAAGAGCGCGCCCGACCCCGGCGCATACAAAGCCGATTGTGGAAATTACACCATCACCCTGCACGTGCTCAGCCCCAACGACATTTCCGCATCGCAGAATTTCAAAGTGAAGCCATAAAATAACGGGCGGACTCGAGTCCGCCCGTTTGTATTTGGAGAGTTCAACATGCCTTTGATCTATGCCTGCATCGCGCCTCATGCCGGGGATTTGATTGACGATCCAAACAAAGTCATGCTCACGCGTCGATCCCTGACGCAAATGGGCGCGGCCCTCCAAGCCTTATCTCCCGAAGTCATTGTCCTCATCAATCCGCACGGATTCCGCGTGCAGGGCGCGTTGAGTGTTTCCATCGCCGAGCGGGCCACCGCGGATTGGTCAGCGGATGTGAAATTGGATTTCGAAATGGACGCGGCGCTTGCCAGCGCGATTGCAGACGAAGCGACTCAGATGAATGTGCCGGTCGTGCGCTATATTTACGGCGCCAGCGCGGGACCCGATTGCTTTGTCCCGCTGGATTGGGGCGCGGTGGTGCCTTTATATTTTCTCGGCCATCGCTTCGAGCCGAAACCGAAACTCGTTCACATCAGCCCCATGCGGACTTTACCTTATCAACTCCATTATGACTTTGGCCGCGCCCTCGGACGCGTGATCAAGGCGTCAGACAAACGAATCGCCCTCATCGCCAGCGCCGACCAGGGTCATGCGCATGACGCGCACGGACCGTACGGTCTCAATCCCGCTTCCGCGAAATATGATGCCTGGATGCAGGACATCATCCGCTCGAATCGTCTCGATGAGCTCCTATCCGCTGATCCAAAACTTGTGGAAGATGGCAAGCCCGACAGCCTGTGGCCGACATTGATCCTTGCGGGTGCGCTGAAAGAAAACCCGATGCAGGCAAAATTACTTTCCTACGAAGTCAATGTCTATTTTGGAATCCTGTGCGCGGAGTTCACGCGCTAGAAAAAGAGAAGGCGATCTGACGAATCATATTTGGCGAGTCGAAATCATTTCCCTGATCCTCCTCACCACCGCGGATCGCGAAGCATCCCTTTCAACTTCATCGTTCCTAAAGCGGATCACCCTCAACCCCAGCGCGGATCGCGAAGCATCCCCGAAGCGAAGCGTAGGGGGCAACACCTTCTCCCGCCGTTCATCTTCCTCTTTCTGCAAGTCATGGATGTCGCCATCTACTTTCAATTGGTACTAAAATTGGGATGTTGACACCGCTCTACGCGGACCTTCTTTCAAGTATCATATGGATAAAGTCCAGCTAAGAGAAGCGCCGCGCTGACTGCCCGAAGGGCGCGTCGAAGCGGGCGGGGGGATAGGTCCCTCCCTGCGCCCTGTCCTGAGCGGAGGGTCGAATAGCCCGCGCTCGTCGGGCGTATCGAGACCCGCAGTCGAAGGGCTCTTCCCTCCTACGTTTGGACCTACGATTCCAATAGTGTTAGAGTTAGCCATCATCTAAATCTTCCTGAATCATATTTTCGATATCGTATCCTCTTTGACTTGCCTGTTCAAGCCTTTTATAAGAGTCGCTATCCTCCACACGCCACTCGGGTGTTCGCAATGTCTGTTTTTCACGCGGAGGAAGCCATACTCTCAATCCATAGGTTTTTTCAAGTGACCTATAAAATCTTGGGTGCATATCCAATGACATTATTAATGTCGATTGTTTTACTGGTCGTATCTCATTAACTCTGTGATATATGGCATCGGCAGATAAAGGCTTCTTCGAAGCTTTTAGAATTGAAGCAATAATATCTGGGTAAGTGTCTACTTGATTAAATCCCCACTCAATCAAGGCATAGGTTCCAGAATCCACACGAACAAATATCTGTGGATGACTCATCAACGCGTTATAAAGTGCTGTTGAATTAAACGAATCCCTGCGGTTCAAGTGATAGGCGCGATTTGCAATCTCCGACCAATGCAAAGGCTGCGCTTCGTTACGCAGAATCTGGTAAGCAATTTCTTTGTATGATAATTTTCTATTTCTCTCTTTTTCTTCTTCAACAGCTTCGGCGGCTTTGTAGTGCCTAGTCACAGGAGGATTAATTTTGCAAACAAAGTAACTGAATTGTGGCCAATGTTTTTCAACATAGCTGCTTTTGTTGAGTTCAGGATCTAAAAGAACCAATGCTCTGGTCAATAAAATAATTTTTTCTATGTCACTTTTGTCTGCAACGCAGTCATTTTTTATCAAAATACCAGTAGTGATAGATACAAGGTCTTCTCTGCTTTCACTTCCTTGCTTGAAATTTCGCTCCAATAAATCAAAAATCGGCGTAATTATTATCTTATGCTTGTTAAATTGATCCCATGCTCTTCTTTCGATTTGTCTAATTCGTTCACGGGTCACATTGAAGTGAATCCCGATTTCTTCTAAAGTCATCGATTTGTCAACTCGCATTTCCAAGACCTGCCAGAGTCTTGGGTCAAACCGAAGCATAGAATAAATCTGGGAAAGGGACTTAAAAATCACCATTGTTTGGCTTTATTCGTCTTGTTCTAACAGGCTTTCCACAAGGTCAATAGGTAATTCAGCTAAGAATCTATTTGAGATTTCATCGAGTTCATTTTCTATCCTATCCAAAGGAAGTTCTGCTTCCCTCCTTTGAAGGATTCTTAATGCTTCTCTTTGAACCATGTCACGAAACATTGAAAGGTGATGGCTCTTAAAAGCTAAGCCCTTCGGTCCGCCCGCTTTTTTAAGAGCATTTGCGGCATAAGGATGAGTTGTGTTCAACCACCAAACATTAAACGTTCTATCAATATCGCCTTGGTATAAAGGAGGGTGACGGTCAGTTAAATCCTTGGTTTCTGCGTCATCTCGAGAAGGGTCTGGATCCCGCCCGCTCAATAACATTTGCGGGAATCGTGACCGCTGAACACGTTTTGCTTCGCCTGGAGTTTCCACATCTCCACCTTGCCCTTTTCCGCCACCTTTACCTTCATTTCTCTTCCCTTTTCCTCCAGAACCAGTGCGAACACCACCATCTCCCGATCCTCCACTACCTGCGCCTCCCCCAGAATCGTTGGATACGTAGTCAACCAAGATTTCGGTTTGAACCTGCTGTAGAAAACGTTGGGCGTGTTTATTCAAAGTTTCATTGAGTTTGGCAGCAAGATCCAAATCTTGCTTGATTTTGTTTTCGCGAGCAGTTTTTTCAATAATCTTAATTCGGTCCCAAATTTTCTCAGCAACAAATTCGAGAATCGCTTGGGTTGTAGGTGAATCAACAAGGCGCTCTCGATCATTGGTTACTATCTGTGAGATTTCTGGAAAATTCAGTTGAAGTTCTCCATGAATAAAACTAAGAAGCGGAGAATGTCCTGGGAACGATAATTCATGGATGGGATAAGACGCTATAGGATTGCCTTTACTATCAGATATAAACAATGAATTTAGGTCTTTCAATCTTCCAGTCAGTTGATTAGCAGATTTATAGACTGTAAACATACCTGCATCTAGCAATCCAGCCTTTAATGCTGTGACTACCGTTCCAGGAACTACATGAGTTTCACTTGGCCAATTTTCATCTTCTTCAATCGAATATGGCATTAAACGGTCAATTTTGACTTGCCCATTTACAAAAACCATAATATTCAATTCTCTGATTGGTCTTCTTGCTTGTTGTGCATCACAGATTTCATCTATCAATTGTTGGTGCTTCCATCGGCCGCCAACAACCACATCGTTTGATGACATGGTTTGAACTGCTCGGCGCCCAACAATCACAGAGAAGCCTCTTTTTTGAGTTTCAAGCTCGTTGAAAATATTGGTTAGATTGCTTTGAAGGTGTTCAATAATTTCATGAGTTCCACCAAGGTGCTCAGACGTAGGCAAAGCCAAGTTTAAGGCATCTTGCCAAGACATATTTTTATCTTCAACTTCAAAGTATCCTGTTTCTCCATTATCCGTTTTTTGGACAACTAAACTTGTAGCCTTTCCTTTTTTCCATGTTAAGAATCGTGCGCCATCGCGCCACATTTCACGCATGTAAAATTTTCCGCCATTTCCGTGTCCGCCTGTTAACGCAACATCTTTGATTGTTTTTCCATGCGTGGCGGCTGATGTATCTCCCCAATACAGGAAGAATTTTTCGATTTCATGATAGTTTGTACCCCCAAAATCAACAACAGCTAAGTTTGGGCCTTTTGATTGATTTGCGCCATCAATCAGATGAATAACCACTGGCCAATTACCTGTTAAAGATTCTTCTTTGCTTTTCAAAAGACGTAAGTATTGGTCAAGGGAATTTTTCAACCATTCAGCGATTCCCTTTCCGTGTTTAAACTTGAAAGATTTCCCTACTGTATCAAGAAAATCTGGATGAATTTTTGTTTGGATAGTTCGACCAGTATTGTTTGCCATAAATTAACTCTCCTCGAACAAAGATGGGAACTTCTTGATAAAAAACTGAAACAAATCATTCAAATTTACAGCTTCAGGTAGCTCTAGTGCAAGGGCTTTTTGAATGGCATCTTGTGCATTTTCAAGCTTTCTTTTTCTTTCCCTAATGGGAGTTCCTGTACTAAATTGAAAGAACAGTCTAGCATCGTAATCAATTAGATCCACTTTCTTATTTTGTTTCCAAGTTGCTAATGCTCGAGACTTAATTGCATGATTAAAAAACTCTTCTTCATCTCTAGTAAGGTTGTTAATTTTAATCTTCTCTTCTTTAACCGAACTACGGGATTCTAGTTCTCTTGCTATTTCTATGCCTTTATCTGTCAATCTGTATACTTGCTTTCGAAGAGACACAAGCCATCGTTCAGTAATAAGTGTTGTGTAAATTCTGTTATAGACTCGATAAGAATCAGGGTGTTCTGGATGATTACGTAAACTAAATTGATCTGGGTAGTCTTTCCATGCCTGAACCACCAAATCTTCAAATGGAATTCGGTTTCCAACCATTTGAGATACCCTGTATATCGCAAGCAAGACCATTTTTGCTTGACTAATATCATCAGACTCTTTCATGTGATTCACTCTTTCTCAAACCCAAGCAATCTTAATTTCACCGTCCAGCGACTTGAATTCCTTATCGCCAGTGACAAGTTCTGCCTTTTTTAACTTCGCCAGCGCCGCTGCAAAACAATCGGCATACGAAATATTCCCGCCAGATTTGAACATCGCGGCTTGACGGGTCAAATTCCAATCCGCCTCCACAATTTCAATTCCCATTCCCTTGATCTCGTGAACATACTGATCCGCAATCTCAGGGGAGTCGGCGCGGGCAATGGCATACCAGACCTCCCCCAAATTGACGACGGTCATCAGCAGGTTTGTGTCGCCTTCCACGGCTTTGTGAATCAGCCCCCTCACGAAGTCCGCGCCTGGCTCGTCTTCAAAGAAAGCCATCAACGCATACGAGTCAAGGACTTTGGTCGCCATGTTTATTTTTCCCTTTCCTTGTCTTTGCGCCGTTCCTCCATCAGCATTTTCAATCCACCCTTGCCTTTGAGCGAACCTTGCAGGCTTTTGAGATATTGTTCGGTCACAGGTTTCAAGACAATCGCATCGCCCATGTCAGTGACGATGATCTTTGTGCCGTTCTTAATCCCGTATTTCCGCCTCAGTGTCGCGGGAATGACAATTTGACCTTTTACGGTTGCGTAAGTTTCCATTTCAAATCTCTCCTTCGTTCGTATAAATACTACACTAATTTAATTTGTAAGTCAAGATCGAAAATGTAATACTTTTCACCCACAGGCAGACAACTTACATATCCTTCATCAAAAGGGCGCCCAACTTCCAATGCCCTTCGCGCTCTTTGCGTTCTTCGCGATTAAAGATTCATCATTCATCCTTCATCATTCATCCTTCCCCACTCTCTGATACAATACCCCCCAATCCCCAATTACCACTTACCAACACCCATGTCTAACGAAACCACACAAGTCATCTACTCCATGAACCGCGTGGGACGCATTGTCCCTCCCAACAAACAAATCCTGCGCGATATCTCCCTCGGCTTCTACTACGGCGCGAAAATCGGCGTGCTCGGTCTCAACGGCGCGGGCAAGTCCACGTTACTGCGCATCATGGCAGGCGTGGACAAAGACTACGTCGGCGAAATCTCCATGAGCAAGGGCTACACCGTCGGCTTGCTGGAGCAGGAGCCGAAACTCGACGAAAGCAAGACCGTCATCGAAGTGGTGCGCGAAGCGGTGCAGCCCATCGTGGATATGCTCGCGCGCTTCGATGAAGTCAACGCCAAGTTTGCCGAACCCGACGCCGACTTCGACGCGCTCGTCGCCGAGCAAGCCCGCTTGCAGGAAGAACTCGACAAGCACGACGCCTGGAATCTCGACAGCCGCCTCGAACTGGCGATGGACGCGCTGCGCTGTCCGCCCGCCGATACGCCCATCAAAATTTGTTCGGGCGGAGAAAAACGCCGCGTCGCGCTGACCCGCCTCTTGCTCACCGAACCCGACATTCTCCTGCTCGACGAGCCCACCAACCACCTCGACGCCGAATCGGTGGCGTGGCTTGAACATCATCTGCGCGAGTACAAAGGCACGGTCATCGCCGTCACGCACGACCGCTACTTCCTCGATAACGTCGCGGGCTGGATTCTCGAACTCGACCGCGGTTACGGCATCCCCTGGAAGGGCAACTACTCCTCGTGGCTCGAACAAAAGCGGGAGCGCATCCGCCTCGAAGAGAAATCCGAATCGAAACGCCAGAAGACGCTGGAGCGCGAACTCGAATGGATTCGCATGTCGCCCAAAGCGCGGCAGGCGAAGGGACAGGCGCGCGTCGCCGCCTACGAAAAACTGCTCTCGCAGGAGACCGAGAAACGCCGCGAAGACCTGGAGATTTACATCCCGCCTGGTCCGCGTCTCGGCGACGTGGTCATCGAATTCAAAGACGTGACCAAATCGTATGAAGACCGCCTCATTCTGGACCGTTTTACGGCGTCCGTTCCCCCAGGCGCCATCGTCGGGATAGTGGGTCCGAACGGCGCAGGCAAGACGACTCTGCTCAAGATGATCGTCGGCAAAGAGACGCCCGACAGCGGCACGATCAAAATCGGCGAGACGGTCAAACTCGCCTACGCCGACCAGAGCCGCACGCTCGACCCCGAAAAGACCGTCTATGAAGAAATCTCGCAGGGACAGGAGACGCTCGAACTCGGCAAGCGGAAAATCAACGCCCGCGCCTATTGCGCCTCGTTCAACTTCCTCGGCGCAGATCAGCAGAAGAAGGTCGGCGTTCTCTCAGGCGGCGAGCGCAACCGCGTCCACCTCGCCAAGACCCTGACCGAAGGTGCCAATGTGATTCTGCTCGACGAGCCGACCAACGACCTCGACGTGAACACCCTGCGCGCCCTCGAAGAAGCCCTCGAAGAATTTGCAGGCACCGCGCTCGTCGTCTCTCACGACCGCTGGTTCCTCGACCGCATCTGCACGCATCTCATCGTCTTTGAAGGCGACTCGGTGGCGAAGATGTACATCGGCAACTGGTCCGATTACGAAGCGATGATGAGGGAAAAGTTTGGGAAAGATTTGACCCCGCATCGGGTCAAATATCGAACATTGAAGCGATAAACAAACCGTCCCGAAGGCTCATCACCTTCGGGACGCTCTGTCTTACGTGGACGCCGCCGCTGGTATTCTCTGAAATAGAAACTCCCGCATGTCAGTGGACGCGCTGGCATGTTCAATCGTGATGCTGACGATATTGCCGCTGCTGTCCAAATCCAGATAGATGTTTTCGTTTAATTCGCGCGTCTCCACAGGCGGGTTGGTGGAAAGTTCAACCAGTGTGGTATCGGTATCTTCAAAGTATTTGATCCGCATGGCTTACTACGTGAAGTGTGGAATGACCCGCTCGATCCATTCGTCTCGAATCACGGCGCGGTCAGATCGCTGACGGGTGTATTGAAAGTATTGCGTGGTCTTCATTTTCTTTTGATTATACTTGAAGCGCAAAACCTCCGCCGCAACGATATACATCGGCAACTGGTCGGATTACGAAGCGATGATGGAAGAAAAATTCGGGAAAGACCCCACCCCGCATCGGGTCAAGTATCGGATGTTGAAACAGTGGCCGCGAGTGCGTCGCACTTGACTTAATAGGATTTGCTCTCGGGCGAGGTTGGTCTGATTAAGGAGATAATCCTACCCGTTTGGTGCGGCGCACTCCGCAAGACAACTGGGCTGATTACGAAGCGATGATGAGAGAAAAATTCGGCAAAGACCCCACCCCGCATCGGGTCAGGTATAGAACGCTAAAACAATGAATTTAGTGACAGTCACGTTGTGGGCGACTGTCACTTTTTCATATACCTCGTGTTCTATGTATCAAATTATCGGTAAAGGAGTGGAACATGTACAACTGGCTGGTCTTTCTGCATATCCTCTTCGCATTTCTCTTCATGCTCGCACATGGCGTCCACGCCGCAGCAATGTTGAAATTTCGCGGCGAACCCGACCCTGAAAAAGCGCTCACCTTTTTCAACATCGTGCCCGATGTAAAATATGTCCGCTATCTCACGCTGGCGATGGGGTTATTCGGTCTCGCCGCGGCTTATCTCGCCGGTTGGTTCAATAAAGTTTGGGTATGGGCTTCGCTGGTAGTGTTCCTCGCCATCTCGTGGGCGATGTACCAATATGGCGCGATGTATTACAAACGGATTTGGGATGCGATTCTCAATCTCATCGAAGCGAAGAGGACCAACACAAGTCTCCCCGCCGCGCAAAAAGAATTCGACGATGCGCGCAACGCTCCAAACGCCATGATCGTCTCCATTGTGGGGATTCTCGGTCTTGCCGTCATCCTCTGGCTCATGCGCTTCAAACCACTCTAGACGGCAAGTGCACTGTGCTCGTCCGGCAACTGAAAAGACGAAGGTCAATGGCCTTCGTCTTTTTTTCCTTCATGCTCTTCATGTCGCTTTCGACAGGGTCAGTGCAAGTCTTCGTAGTTACGAATCAACGACCGTCGCCTCCACCGAATAGATCGGTGGCAGGAAATCGGCCATCACTTCCCAATTCTCGCCGTTGTCGCGGCTATAAAACAACTGGCCCGTATCGGAGCCAACGTAAATCCCTGCATCCTCGAATGTGTCCGTCGCCATCGCTTCACGCAAGACGACCAGATGCGCTTTCTCCGGCAAGCCCTTCGACATCCTCTGCCATGACTCGCCCGCATCCTTACTGCGCCACACGGAGAACTTCCCGTCCACGCTCATGCGATACTCGTCGCTTTCTTCGAGCGCAATGTAAATTGTCTTTGGTTCGGTGGGATGAACCGCAATCGGAAAGCCGAAACGGGCCGGAAGTTTACCCTCACCAATGTCAATCCAGTCTTCACCCATATTGTCACTGCGATACACGCCGCAATGATTTTGCTGGAACAACACGTTCGAGTTGGATGGATGCATAGCCATTTTGTGCACGCATTGCCCAAACTCCGGGAATTTATCGGGCATAAAATCGGCGCGGACATTTTTATTATGCGGCTTCCATGTCACGCCGCCATCGTCGGTGCGATAACAGCCCGCCGCAGAAACAGCAATGTACATGCGATTCGGATTCGTTGGATCAAGCAAAATAGTGTGCAGGCACAACCCGCCCGCGCCCGGGTTCCACTGGCCGCGCTGGGGATGGTCGTAGAGATTCTCGTTGAGTGTCCACGTCTCGCCGCGATCTTTTGACACGAACAACGAAGCAGGTTGCGCGCCCGCATACAAGACATTCGGTTCGCTCTCGCGCCCAGGCTTGATGTTCCACACCTGAATCATTTTCTCGGGCTTGTTCTTGATGCTCTCCCCGCCTTCGGAGCGGAATGCCTCATCCATTGTGCTGGCCGGCCTGCCGGATTTGGAAGGCCGAGTCAGCGTTGGCACCTGTTTGGCTTGAATCCACGTTTTTCCAAAATCATCAGAGTAATGAGTTGTCGGCCCATACACAAAGTGACTGGTTGCCACATGCAGGCGCTGATCGCGCGGGTCCATTTGGATGTGCATCACATTCCAACTCTTGAAGTGAATGTCGCTGACTTGCCAATTCTTCCGTTTAGCATCACTGGAGAAAATAAAGCCGCCCTTCTTGGTCCCGACCAGGACCATCACCTTTTTGCTCATCGCAGTCTCCTTTCGCGAACCGTCAGAATATATGTTCTAAATTATACTACGATTGTCCGATTTCATCCCATTAAAAATTGCAGGGGCAGAGCAACGCTCCGCTCCTGCTGAAACATCCATTTTAGAATTATTCGCTCTTCGCGACTTTACGTCCGCGCTTGGGAGTTGAATCCGATTCGTTCATTGGCGCGGCCGGCTTCGGGCGTTGCCCTGAGCCCGGCGAAGGGTCCAGAGTGATGCGGGCGTTGCGTTTACCGAGCCAATAGGCAAAGTACAACGATCCCGCAAAGATGAACAATTCCACCAACCTGCCCAACAATCGGAAGCCGCCGAAGAACGGGAATCCAAATCCGCGATGATGCATGATCGGGCCATACCCGCTGGGAGCATTCGGCCTGAACGGAACATTTCGCGGCGCGAACGCAACGGCTGGATGAGTTCGCAACACGTAGATCACGCCGACCACCGCGGCGACAATCATCAATAGAATCACGATCCCAAGGATCCATTTCCAAACTTTACTCATTCCATATCTCCTTTGTTGTATGTATGATAATCCTGGAGCCATAAAATGTCATGAGAAAATTATGTATTTTTTGTGTGGGTTCAGGACAAATGTTTCAGATCATCCTTGATAGAATCTGTATATGTTGAAATCAAAACATTGGCCATTAATTGAATTTGTCATCGTTGTGATATTGATCGGCCTGCTCGCGCTTGCCGGGCCTGAAGAGGAGACGCTCGGATCAAACGTGCGGATTGTTTACCTGCATGGCGCGTGGGTGTTGACAGCGGAGCTTGTTTTCTTCGCGGCGGGTCTCGCGGGACTTCCGGCCTTGATTGCGCAAAAGGAATTTTTCCACGCCTGGTCTGCCGCGCTGGGCCGCACCGGAATCTTTTTCTGGATCACGTATATCCCCCTCTCGCTGTGGGCCATGGAAACCAACTGGAACGGACTCTTCCTCGCCGAGCCGCGCTTCCGCCTCGCATTGACTTTTGCCATCGTCGGTCTGCTTTTGCAAATCGGACTGTGGATCATCAATGTCAACTGGCTGACTTCCGCGGCTAATCTCGTCTTCATTATTGTTCTGCGCCTGGCATTCTCCGCCGCGACCTATGTGATGCACCCGCCTCCCTCTCCCATCTTCAACTCGGGCGATTGGCAGATCATTGGATTCTTTATCGCGCTGAATTTGCTCACGTGGCTGGCGGCATATTTTCTTACATTAGTCTTTAAATCATACAAGTCCAACAGGTCATGAACAAGGAGAATTATGCCAACCTTCAAACGCTTTGAAGATATGCACGTCTGGCAGTCTGCGCGAGAATTGGTTAAGTTGATTTATTCTGCTACTAACCTTCCGGATTTCAAACGCGATTTCGGTTTACGTGACCAAATCCGCCGCGCCGCCGTGTCGGTCATGAGCAATATCGCTGAGGGTTTTGGCGCGGGTTCTGACGCAGAGCTCATCCGATTTTTGAGTTTTTCATGGCGATCCATCTCGGAAGTTCAATCTCAACTTTATGCGGCACTCGATCAAAGTTATATCTCAGGTGATGAATTTCAAAAGATTTATTCCGCTGCAAATGAAATTGAACGTCAAGTTAACACCCTTTAATAACCAACAAGTCTGACAAAGCGCAAAACGACTTGTCAGACCTGTTGAACTTGTTAGACTTTTAGACTACTTCTCCACCAACGCGCCTTCACCTTCAAATAAATGTTCCGCTTCCGTGCCCGGCAGTGGTTTGGGTAATCTCATGGCGCGCACCACGAGATCGGTCAACGCCGTAATTCTCACATTCAAGTTGTAATGCTCATTCAGATCGCCGATTTGCAGACGGCAATTCTCGCAGGCCGCCACGACCACGCGCGCACCGGTCTTCTTGATTTGATCCGCCTTGGGTTTGCCCGCCGCGAGCCGCCGTTCGGTGTATTCGGCGAGAGCAACCAGTCCGCCACCGCCGCCACAACAAATTGCCTCGGCTTTATTGGGAGTCATCTCACGGAAGTCGGTGGTGATTTTGTTCAACACATAGCGCGGCTCTTCAATTAATCCGCCATTGCGCGCCAGGTTGCACGAGTCATGATACGTCACGCCTTCAGGGATGGCGGTTGGGTCCACTTTGATTTTGCCGTCCCGAATATATTCCGCCAGCACTTCGATCAACGAACGGACTTTGAAATCGAACTGGCCCGCGAACCAATTCGGCACATCCCATCTGTATGAAGCATATGCATGTCCGCATTCAGCGATGACGATTTCCTTCACACCCAAGCGGTTGGCTTCGTCCACGATGCGTTTTGCAACGGCTTTGGCGCGGTTTACATCCGCAAGAAATACGCCATAGTTCGCGGCTTCAAAAATCGAAAGAGTCCAATCTTCCTTTGCGGCGTTGAACACCACCGCGGGCGGCAGGATGGTATGAGCGCCTGCCAGCGGCACATACAAAATCTTCGTGCCCTGCTTTTCAACGGGAATGCTCGCGTTCGGATCACCGGTGATGTCGCGCAGTTGTTCTTCCATTTCCCTGATCTGCTCAAGGAACATATCTTTATAGAATGAGGGGTCTTTGCCTTTTTCAATCGCGGCGTCGGCCAGCATGACCAAAATTTCAGGAGCGTTGCCGGTCGCGGTTGCCATGGCGCGGATGGCGCGCATCATCAGCGGCGTATCCACGCCCAGCGGACAATTGACCGTGCATCGTCTGCACAATGTGCACTGGCTGTAGGCCATCTCGGAGAGATTCGCGAGCGTGACCTCGTCGAGTTTCTTCGCGCCGGTCCACGCCGGAAAGACGCGGCTCAGGAAATCATGCTCGTAGCGATAGACATTTCGCAACTGTTCCGAGCGATACGCGGGAATGTGTTCCACCTTCGGCTCGGCGCGATAGTAATGACAGGCCTCCGCGCACAGTCCACAGCGAGCACAGGCTTCCAATGCAGTTTCAAGCGGCTGATTGAGTTGCGCCTCGAGAGTCTTGAGAGCGAGTTCGATTGTTTCAGTCATGGCAGGCCTCTACTTTGCTGTTTCGGGATGCGGGAAAACCGCGCGGCGTCCGAAGAACTTTCCAAAGAATGTGCGCGAGAAAAAGAAATATAAACAGTGGCGGATTTTTCCAAGCGGCATGTAGGCCAGCGTGATCGCGGACAAAATATAGAACGCGACCAGGAACGCTTCATTCCAGACGGCCAGAGCGGATACCGCCATCCAAACCGTCACCAGCCAGACGGCAAAATGATCGTCGGGAATCGAGAGTCCGCGCAGGTTATGTTCGGTGAGTCGCATGACGCCGCCTGCCGCGCCGAGCAAGGATCCGATTCCAAGCACGACCGTCAGCGACAGATTCAAAACCGCGGGCAAGAAGCCCCAAAACGGGCTGACGATCAGCGCGCCGATGGCAGTGAAAATTCCAATGTGGAAGCCGATGCCGCGCAGATAGGCAATCATGTGAAGGCGAGTCGATTCTTTGGCCCATGGCATCATGCCAAGGGTGAACGCGTAGGTGACTCCATGTTGTGGATTGCCTTTGAGTGGAGATTTATCGGCGGGCAGGGCGCGGCGTTTGGTCTCAGCGTAGCGGCGGTAAATTCCGTAGACGCCCGCTAAAAGTCCCGCGAGAGCGAGGAACTGTGAGAACATGAGCATGTTCATATCTGCATATCCATATATTCAATCAATTTTTTATGCCCGTCATCCTGAAGACGACGGGCATATCACCGCGCCTACTTGGCGCGTTTGACGACGAAGCGAATGTCTTTCTCGCGCTTCTCGAGTTCGACCAGTTCATTGCCGCTGGTGCGCGCCCAGGCCGGGATGTCGGCCATCACACCCGGATCAGTGGCAACTGCTTCAACCGTTTGGCCGACCTTCACCTGCTTCATGGCCATGGCGATCTTGACCACCGGCATCGGGCACAGCAGGCCTTTGAAATCCAAAGAGAGAGCGGGTTTATCTGTCATTTTTGCTCCTTTGCGAATGAAAGACTAAATGAAATACTGAATGCTTGATTCGTTGGCATGTTCCAGCATGACTGCCACACCAACTGGCTCTTCGGCTTCCGGAATCAGATCGCTGCAACTGATCTCCATTACATCCATGCTCATCTGGCATGGAATGAGATGAACGCCCAGGGCAATGGCCGCCTCGCGCAGTTCATTCAACGGTGTGACGCCGTGCATCTTCATCATCAGTTTGAACATCCAGCGCCCCATCCCACCCATGTTCAAACGCGAGGGGCCGATCGCGTCCACGCCGCCGCGGTTCATCACGCCCAACATGCGCCCGAAGATACTCTTGCCCGTCAGGTTGCCCCTCTGGATGGCCTTGAGTCCCCAGAACGTGAAGAACATGATGACTTCCATCCCCGCCGCGGCCGCGCCGTTGGCGATGATGTAAGCGGCCATGACTTTGTCCATGTCGCCGCTCAGGACGACCAGCGTCATTTTGTTCTTTTTCTCGATCATTTCTGCCTCCGTCAAAAGGTATCGCGCCTGCGCGCGTTATGCAATTGCCTCGGCTAACTCAGCGCGCTTCGCCAGCATATCGCGCATGGCGGCGCGCAGTAAATCCAAAGCTTGAACCAATCGTTTATCGCCAAGGCTGTAAACGACCACCGTCCCATTCCGTTTGGTGGTGACCATGCCACGCTCGCGTAAAACTTTCAGGTGACGCGAGATCAGCGGCTGCGACATATCCAATTCGTTGCACAACTCGGTCACATTGCGCGGGCTTTGCGAGAGTGTATACAAAATCATGATGCGAGTCGGATCCGCCAGCCCGGCGCAAATCTCGGCATGCAATTGGTTCACTTCCGTTTCGAGCGTTTTGTTCATCGCGTTACCCTTTCAGAACTATATGCAAATAAGCATATATTTCAATTTGAAGCATACTCAGGTATGGTCTTTGCTCACAATGCGGAGTGTCATAGGAACGGGGGACTAAAAGTAATTATTGTGAAATAATTCACAACTTCACTTGTACAACCCGTACTTTTTTGTTGGACAAAGATGCGTCTGGGTTTCATGATATGCTTGCCCCCTATGCACCTTCGCACTCAACTTTTTATTGTCACGCTTTTACGAATCATCCTGAATACATTGCACAGGATGGTGTATCCGTTCCTGTCCATCTTCGCGCAAGGTCTCGGCGTGGATGTTCGCACGCTTTCTTTTGCGTTGACCGGACGCAACATGGCTGGGATCTTCAGCCCTGCCCTGGCTCCGATAGCCGATCAGCGCGGACGAAAATTCGCCATGCTGGCCGGCATTGCCACTTTCATCATCGGTGTTGGTTCAGTCGCAATTGCTCCGAATATTTTCACATTGTCCATCGCTTTGATCTTTGGTATTTTCAGCAAGTCCATGTTCGACCCGGGGATGCAGGCGTACTTTGGCGACCGCGTCGCGTACGAACAACGCGGCACCACGCTGGCGATTACAGAAATGGCATGGTCGCTGTCGTTCATCGTTGGAGTCCCACTGATGGGATTGCTGATCGCGCGCTTCGGCTGGTCCGCCCCTTTCCCCGTCCTCACCGGCCTCAGCCTCCTGATGTTTGCAATTATCTGGTGGATGATTCCAAAACAGGACACGCATCACGAACCGACAAACGCTTCGCGCCAAAACTGGCGGGCGGCGCTGACTTCCGTGCCGGTGTTGGCGGGCGCGTCCATCGCGTTCTGGTCGAGCGCGGCCAATGAACTGGTCAACATCATTTTTGGGGTGTGGCTTGAAGATTCGTTCGGCTTGAAGATCGCGGCTTTGGCCGGCGCGTCCGCCGTCATTGGGCTGGCCGAATTGAGCGGAGAGGGAGCCGTCGCGCTCAGCACAGATCGGATCGGGAAGCCGCGCGCCGTCGCGATTGGTTTGACGCTTTGCATCTTCGCATCCATTCTTTTGCCGTTCATTGGACGCACGGAAATCGGCGCGCTGGCCGGGCTTTTCTTTTTCTACATCGCTTTTGAATACATGGTGGTCAGTCAACTGCCGATGATGACCGAAATTATGCCAAAGGCGCGCGCCACGACTATTGCATTGAACCTGCTCGGTTTCAGCCTCGGACGTTCCCTCGGCGCGTTGATCTCGACTTTCATTTACGAACGCTCCGGTTTTTTGGCTGTCACTTTGGTTGCAACGCTCTTCAACGTCTGCGCGGTGCTGGCGCTCGCAGAGATGCAAAAGAAAATCGTGATCCTGCCGCGTCTGCTTGCCATTTTCAAACAGACTCCGCACGCGGACTGATATAATCGAAAAAATTTCACAGACGAAAGATTCATTCGATGACTTCGACTCCGACCAAACTCACGCGCGGCAAAGGTTTGCTTGAACCTATGCTCGCACAACTTCGCACAAAACGCGCCAACCGCCTCATTCCCGCGGACCTGCGAGCGGGCCGCATTCTCGACATCGGGTGCGGGTCCTTTCCTTATTTCCTCTCTCATACCTCCTTTCAGGAAAAATTCGCGGTGGACCAATTGCCCATGCCAAAAGAGACCGCCGCGCAAAACCGAATCGAGTTCTTCACGCTCGATCTCAACAAAGCGCCAAAGCTCCCTTTTGAAGATAACTTCTTTAGCATTGTCACCCTGCTGGCTGTCGTCGAACACCTGAATCCAGATAGCATGGCTTTGCTCTTTCGCGAGAGCCGGCGCGTGCTCAAGCCGGGTGGCATGACCATTCTCACCACGCCCGCCGCCTGGTCGGACGGACTGCTCAAGTTCATGGCGCGCATCAATTTGGTCAGTGCGGAGGAAATCCATGAACACGCTTTCGCTTATACTCTGCCTTTGCTCGGCTGGCACTTCGGTCAGGCCGGGTTTGAAATGACCAAAGTCAAGTTCGGTTATTTCGAGTTTATGCTCAACATGTGGGCCACAGCACAGAAATAATTCACAAACATCACACTCAAGAGCATTTTGTGGACGCGGACAAGCGCGGATGAACGCAGAGCAATAGAAAAATCCACGTTTTCCGCGTTCATCCGCGTCCAAATATGGGATGATGATCTTTACTCTTTCCACTTTTACAATCTTTTTACATTTAGGCCAAACGGAACTAACACCCGCATGGTTTCATTGGGGCAGAAAGGAAGGAAACCATGAACCCACAAAAGACTCGCTGGTATCACTATCTCACACTCATTGCAATCCTCGGGGTTGCACTCTTCTTCCGCGTCTACAACATCCAGGCAGTTGGGTATGGGAATTTATATTACGCCTCCACGGTTTTCTCAATGATGACGAGCGCGAAGAATTTCTTCTTCGCTTCGTTCGACCCCGCCGGTTTTGTCACTGTGGACAAGCCCCCGCTTGGATTTATGATCCAAGCCCTCAGCGCGTCCATTTTTGGATTTGAGGGCTGGGCACTTTTGCTTCCGGAAATCCTCGCGGGTGTGCTAGCCTGCCTCGTGTTGTATTGGCTTGTGCGCCACTATTATGGTCCGAACGCGGGACTGATCGCCGCGCTGATTCTGGCGGTCACGCCCATTGCGGTCGCGACGGATCGCAACAACACCGTAGACTCACTGCTGATGTTCACACTTTTATTGTCAGCAGTTGCGGTCGCGCTTGCCGCGGAAAAAGGCTCGCTCAAATGGCTTCTTGGCGGCGCAATCTTCATCGGCCTTGGCTTTAACATCAAGCAATTGCAAGCCTACATGATTCTGCCCGCATTTTATGGCCTGTATCTGCTCGCGGCGAAAACAACTTGGTTTAGAAAATTCTCACATCTCGCGCTGGCGACCCTCGTGATCGTCGTCATCTCTTTCGCGTGGGTGGCGGCAGTTGACTTGACTCCTGCCGATCAACGTCCATACATTGGATCGAGTCAGAACAACACGGTGACCGAACTCATCACCGGCCACAACGGACTCGAACGTATGGGGCAAATCGCGATTTGGCTTGGACTCAAGTCGCAAGCAGGCAAACCAGACGATGGATTCGCTTCGCAACCGCCCTCGAACCCGCCTCCGTCAAATCAGAATGGATTCGTCCCTCAAGGCCGTCCTCCGTTTCCCCCGCCAAATAGACTCGGCCCCAACGCGCAAATCCGGCCTCCGCTCAATGCGCCCAACCAGCCTGATGGACCAAACAACAATGGCCCAATGGGAAATGAGACTGGCGCCGCATCTGCGACGCGTCTCTTCAATCAACAACTCGTGGGGCAAGTCTCGTGGCTTCTGCCTTTGGCTTTGTTCATGATGCTGGCGCTCCTCTTGCGCAACAAATGGACCTGGCCGCTGAATCAAGATATGCAATTCGTTTTGTTCTGGGGTTTGTGGCTGATTCCCATGGCGATCTTCTTCAGCTATGCGGGCTTGTTCCATCGCTACTATCTTGAGATGCTGGCGCCTGCGGTCGCGGCATTGGCCGGCGCGGGACTCATGGCGCTGTGCGATGACTTCGTCGCGGGCCGCTGGCAGGGATGGCTTCTTCCAGCCGCGATCCTCGCCAGTGCGATCTTTGAATCGGCTGTGATCGCCGTGTACTTCGCGAGTTGGGCGGGATGGCTCGTGCCGTTGATTCTGTTTTTTGCAACGGTGGCCGCTCTCGGTCTCGCGCTGATGCGTTTGGTCCCGCCACTGATGAATGTAGGCGCGCATCAAGTGTTGATCGTCGCGCTGGTCGCGTTGCTGGCCGCGCCGGTCTTGTGGTCAACGACTCCGTTGAACAGCGGCGACGTCGCCCTGCCACATGCAGGCCCCGACATCATCCATCAATCGCGCCCTGATGCGAATTTTGCGAACTACACGGAATTGGTGAATTATTTGCAAACCAATTCGAGCGGCGAGACGTATCTGGCCGCGGCGCAGAACGCAAACACCGCCGCGCCGATCATTTTGCTGACAGGCAGGCCCGTGATGGCGATAGGCGGCTTCACCGGCTCTGACCCAATTTTGACCACGCAGGAATTTGCGGATTACGTCGCGCAAGGCAAACTGCGATTCGTTCTGCTCAACGATGACCGCCGCGGCGGACAGCAGATCGCGCAATGGGTGCAGACTTCATGCAATGTGGTTGACTCATCGTTGTGGCGCGGCTCGACGAACGCGCCAATGAAACCCGGGCCGGGAGGCCGATTGACTTTGTACGATTGCAAGTGAAGCGACAGCCGCTCCGCGAGGGGCAGTTTTATATTTTATGTCATTCCGTGATGTATAATTTCTCTACGGAGACAAAGATGCCAAAGCAAAAACGAGAAGAAATCAAAATTGAATTTAAGCAGGCATTGAGAGAATTCGTTGAGACTCTCAAGAGTCATGTCTCCACACCTGATGACCAATGGACAATTAAAGGCTTTATTGATGTTTTCCGCAACATTTACACAATTTCTGCTGATACAAAAATCGTTTCGAAAATTCTTGAGATCCATCTTTTTCCAAAATTGCTTGAATTCGCGAGCAAGAATAACTACCGCATTGTGCTGGCAGAACAACAAAACTATTATCCTGATCTATCCTTTGTAAAGGCCGATGATGAAAGCATTAAGTTCGCAGTTGACTTAAAAACGACCTACCGCCTTCCTGACAATCCTGAATTTTGCAATGGTTTCACCCTCGGTTCGCATGGAGAATATTTCATCAATCGTAACAGCAATAAGAATATCCAATTCCCATATAACGAATATCTCGGGCACTTCTGCCTCGGCATTATTTACTCGCGCTCCGGCCCTGAGAAAAGTTATGAAGCCGAAACCCATCGTCTTGAAGAATTACAATCAATCACATCAGTGATTAACAATTTTCAGTTCTTCGTCCATGAAAAATGGGAAATCGCGAGCGACTATCAAGGTAGCTCGAATACAGCAAACATAGGCAGTATCACAAAAATCAGTGACCTGCTAGAAGGCAATGGCGTTTTCAAGGAACTCGGCGAAAAATGGTTTGATGACTATTGGATGAACTATGGCAAAATTCAAACTACGAAACCAGACGGCAAAATAAAGAAAATTACATTGCTTAAAGAATTTTTGGTTTATCGCGGGAAAGACCTAAAACTTGCCAACCCAATGGCTAGAAAACCTGCACGCAAGAACAACAGACGAGCACAAAAATGACTGTAAATATCCCGCCGCTGAAATGTCAGGGCATCAAGACAAAATTGGTTGAATGGATCAAGGATCATGCCGTTCTTAAAAATGACGGCACATGGATTGAACCGTTCATGGGTTCAGGCGTGGTTGGATTCAACGTGCGCCACAGCCGCGCTATCTTTGCAGATGTAAATCCGCACATCATCAATTTCTACAATGCGATCAAGCAGGGAAAGATCACAGCAGGGATCGCTAAGGATTTTTTGGAAAAAGAAGGCGCACTGCTTCGAGCAAAGGGCGAAGATCATTACTATGAAGTGCGTGAGCGTTTCAACCAAGATGCCAGGCCGTTGGATTTGCTCTTTTTGAATCGCGCCTGCTTCAACGGCGTAATGCGTTTCAATAAAAAAGGAGCTTTCAACGTACCCTTTGGACACAAGCCTGAACGTTTTGCCAAAGCTTATATTACCAAGATTACAAACCAAATCAAATATGTAACTCGGGCAACCAGCCAATACGATTGGCAATTTGTTTGCGCTGATTTCAGGAAGACAATTTCTTCTGCATCGGAAAATGACTTGATCTATTGCGACCCGCCATACATTGGCAGGCACGTGGATTATTTCAATTCATGGTCTGAGCCTGATGAACAGGAACTCTATGATTTACTTAGCAGGACGCCGGCGAAATTCATCCTTTCCACCTGGCACAGCAACCAATACCGCTCGAACCCAGCCATCGAAAAATACGCATATCGCTTCACAATTATGACCCGCGAGCATTTTTATCATGTTGGCGCAAGCGAAAAGAATCGCAACCCAATGCTTGAAGCAATTGTCCTCAACTATAAGCCCGCGCCGCAAATAGAAATTCAGTCGGAAAAACAAATGGCTTTACTTGAAAAGCCGCGCACAAGTGGTTATATAATTTATTCCCCGAAAGGTTGAATTTCGAACACCAAAACTGGTCACTTGCATGTTTATCTACCTCGCCTCCAATATTTTAGTTTTCATCGTGGCTGTTCTTCACCTCGGTTTTTTAGTCTTGGAAATGTTTATTTGGACAAAGCCGTTCGGTCGTCGAACATTCAACTTAACTCCTGAGTTTGCTCAAGATTCGAAGACTCTTGCCGCTAATCAGGGACTCTACAATGGCTTCCTCGCGGCAGGGTTGATCTGGAGTCTTTTCCTTGGCGCAAACGGATTTGGAGTCAAAATCTTCTTTCTGCTTTGCGTCATCGTCGCAGGTATCTTCGGTGGATTCACTGCCAGCAAAAGAATTTTTTGGATACAAGCCTTGCCTGCTGTTATCGCGCTTGGATTTGTTTTGTTGAGTAAATAATTTATGCTCATCCACTCCTCCACCCAACTCCTGACCCTCAAAGGCGGCCCGCAACGCGGACGCGCCCTCGGCACGCTGGGCATCATCGAAAACGGCGCGGTGCTGATTCGCGATGAAAAAATCGTCGCGGTCGGGCCAACTGATGAATTGCGCGCATCATATAAAGATGAACCAACCCTCGACGCCAGCGGATGCGTGGTCATGCCCGGCTTTGTGGATCCGCACACGCATCTCATTTGGGCGGGAGATCGAGCGGGCGAATTCGAGATGAAGATGGCAGGCACGCCATATCTCGATATCCTCGCCGCGGGCGGCGGCATCATTTCAACCGTCAGGCAAACGCGCGCGGCTTCCATTGAGGCGCTCATCGCGCAAACTCGTCCGCGCCTGCTTCGCATGTTCGCGCACGGCACGACCACCGCCGAAGCCAAGACCGGTTATGGGCTTCAAACCGCCACCGAACTTCGTCTGCTCAAGGCTCTGCTCGCCCTGATGGATGAAAGTCCAGTGGACCTCGTCATCACTTTCCTCGGCGCGCACGCCATCGCGCCCGAATTCAAAGACGACCCGCAAGGTTACACCGACCTCGTCTGCGAAACGATGTTGCCGACCGTCCATGATTGGTGGCAGACTCACGCGCCGAATCTCCCCCTGCCTTTTGTGGACGTCTTCTGCGAAAATAAAGCCTTCACCCTCCAGCAATCGCGTCAGGTCTTGACCAAAGCCGCATCGCTCGGATTCCCGCTCAAGATCCACGCGGACGAGTTCGACAACCTCGGCGGCGCGTCGCTGGCCGTGGAATTGGGCGCGGCCTCGGCAGATCATCTCGTGAAGACTTCGGACGCAGACATCGCCGCGCTCGCCAAGTCAGATACCGTCGCGGTCTCCCTTCCATGCACACCGTTTGGACTCGCCGAACACGAATACACGCCGGCGCGCAAGATCATCGAAGCGGGCGGACTCTTCGCCCTCGCCACCGACTGCAACCCGGGCACCACCTGGAACGAGTCCATGCAATTTGTCATCGCGCTGGCCTGCCGCACGATGGGACTGACTCCCGCGCAAGCCATCGCCGCCGCGACGATCAATTCCGCGCACGCCGTTCGCAGGTCCGATGTAATCGGTTCGCTCGAGGAGGGCAAACAAGCCGATTTGTTGATTCTCAACGTGCCCGATTATCGTCACCTCGGTTATCGCTATGGAACGAATCTCGTCAAGCAGGTGATCAAGCGCGGCCGAGTCTATTCGGTGGATGTCGGTTATTATCGAACGGCATAAGTGCAGGAACAATGGACATCAACAATCTATTATCCAGTTCGGTTGTTCAATGGGGCATTCTCATTTTCGCATTGATCGTAATCTTCATCGTCCTGCGCTACTTTTTCCACATCGTCATGCACGTCGTGCGCTTCATCCTTCATTTCTTCTGGCATGGATGTTTCATGACAATCGCCATCCTGCTCCTGTTGTATATTCTGCATGCCTTCAAACTCATATAGAAAGAAGAGCCGCTTGCGAAGCGGCTCTTTTGATACAATAGCCGCCTGTGACCAACCGGAGGAAACATGCAAATTGATATTATCGGCATTCCCATTGATCTCGGCGCGGACCGCCGCGGCGTGGATATGGGTCCCAGCGCGATACGATACGCGCATTTGCAAAACAAACTCGAAGCCCTCGGCTACACAGTTGAAGATAAAGGCAACATCGAAGTGCCCATCGCTGAGATGTGCCGAATTGATGAACCGACTTTAAAGTACATTGATTGCATCGTACCGATGTCGCGGCGCGCGGCAGGCGCGGTGGCCACCTCGATTCAAGCGGGACATTTTCCGCTTGTGCTCGGCGGCGATCACAGCCTCTCGCTCGGTTCGATCCGCGGCGCGGCCAAACACAAAAAACTCGGCCTGCTGTGGATTGACGCCCATGCCGATTTCAACACGGAGAAAACGACTCCATCTGGAAACATTCACGGAATGCCGCTGGCCGCGCTGTGCGGACTCGGGGACGCGCGTCTGACTCAATTATGGGATGAGCCGCTTCCGGTCCTGGACCCGAAGCGGGTGGCCGTTATCGGCGCGCGTGACCTCGACCCGGGCGAAAAAGCCAACTTGCGCGAGGCCGGCGTGATGGTCATGGGCATGGAACAGATTGATCGCTTCGGCATGGTGACCGTCATGGAAAAGGCCATCGAGCGCGTCTCGCGCGACGCGGACGGAATCTATCTTTCGTTCGACATGGACGCCATGGACCCGCGTCACGCGCCCGGCGTCGGCACGCCCGTCCCCGCCGGTCTGACTCAGCGCGAAGGTCATCTGGCCTGCGAGATGATCGCGGAGACGGGCAAATTGATCGGCATGGACATCGTGGAAGTCAACGCGATTCTCGATATTCAAAATCAAACCGGAATGCTGGCGGTGGAATTTGTCTTGTCTGCCCTCGGCAAACGCATTTGGAACGGAGATTAGGTCTGTCCGTTAGCGGGCATCGGGACTAGAATAGCGGCATGGATAAGTCTCAGACCCTGCTGGTCGTTGAAGATACTCCTCACATTCTGGAAATGCTCGAACTGACTTTGCGCTTCAAGGGCTATGAAGTGATGACCGCGCGTAACGGTCAGGACGCGTTGGATATGTTGAAGGAAAAGCGGCCGGCGCTGATCATCACCGACATCCTGATGCCCAAGATGGATGGCTTCAGCCTGATGTACCATTTGCGCTCCAACCGCGAGACGCGCGATATCCCTGTTGTCTTTCTCTCGGCTACCTATGTTGCGCCCGAAGACAAGGCCTTTGCCAGGAGCCTCGGCGCGACGAAATTTATTGAGAAGCCCATAGACACGGAAGAACTGCTCAAGACCATTGCTCAATTGCTCAAGCAGGGTTCCGCCGCGCAGACCAAACCGCTGAAGGAACGCGAGTTCTTCGAGAAATATCAGGAGCGGCTGGAAACCAAATTGAGTCAGAAGAAGACTCAGATTGCGCGCATCGAGCGTCTGCTCGAAACAATCTCTGCCAGTGAAAAGCCGGGGTTCGAGGCGTCCCTCAAACAGGCCCTCAGCGACCGCCGCGACATCGAAGCGGAACTGGAACTGGTCCACACACATCTGCAAAGAGCCAAATCCCAAAAATGAAATCCCCAACATTATCTGAGCTTGAAGAACTGGCCCGCCGCGCCGGTTCCATTTTACGCGAGGGTTACAACAAGAAACATCAGGTTTCCTACAAAGGCGTGATAGATCTCGTCACCGAGGTGGATCGCGCTTCAGAGGAATTTTTGCTGAAAGAAATCAATAGACGCTGGCCGGGCGGTCACATCATGGCCGAGGAAAGCGGCGTGACCCAAGGCGACAACTCGCAGAGTTGGTACATTGACCCGCTGGATGGAACGGTCAACTACGCCCATCACATTCCCATCTTTTCAGTTTCCATCGGCTACGCCCATCAAGGCCGTATGCAAATCGGTGTGGTCTATGATCCGATGCGCGATGAAATGTTTTCCGCCGAACGCGGCCAGGGCGCGCATCTCAATGAGAGCGCGCTTCATGTCTCGAACGCGAGAGAACTGCAACAGAGTCTGCTGGTCACGGGCTTCCCATACGACGCGTGGAATACGCCCAACGACAACTTCGATAACTTCGTCCGCCTGGCAAAGATGAGTCAGGGCGTGCGCCGCCTCGGGTCCGCAGCGCTCGACGCGTGCTACGTCGCGGCGGGCCGCTTCGACGGCTTCTGGGAACTCTCCCTCAAACCGTGGGACGTGGCCGCGGCGGGTCTGATCGCGGAGGAGGCCGGGGCCATCGTCACAGACGTGAACGGCAAAGCGGATTATCTCTCCCCGCCGCAATCTATTATCGCGGCCGCGCCAGCCATTCATTCCAAAATTATGGACGCGCTCAAACAAACATAAATAGTTTCCCGGCTAAAACGCAGATTCGGTGACAAAACCATGTTTTCAAACTCACCTTAGCGTACAATAATAGGGGAAAATGGAAAGCGCAGGCATTCCGCTCAGCAGGACCAAGATTACCGTCCCGGCGCGGCGCGAGGGATTACTGACCCGTCCGCGTCTGCTGGAGGAATTGGTCGGGATGCTCGAGAAGAAACTGATCCTCGTCTCGGCTCCGGCGGGTTACGGTAAAACGTCTCTTCTCACGGATCTGGCCTCGCGCACCGATTTGAAAGTCTGCTGGCTCTCGCTTGACGATCTGGACCGCGACCTGCAACGTTTCACATCCTATCTCATCGCGGCCATCACCGCGGTCTTCCCAAACTTTGGAAAAGAATCTCAAAACGCGCTGGCCCGCCTCACGTCCAAGCAGGGCATCGAGAGTTTGGTCATCACGCTGACCAACGAAGTCTACGAACTTATTCACGAACACTTCATTTTCGTGATGGATGACTTTCATCTCGTTGAAGACGTCCCCTTGATTCAGGATTTGGTCGGACGTTTCATCCAACTCGCGGACGAAAACTGTCATCTCATCATCGCTTCACGCCGGACCGTGAAACTGCCACAACTACCGGTAATGATCGCGCGCCAGCAGGTGGACGGCCTCGACTATGCCGAACTCGCGTTCCAGGCGGAAGAAATTCAATCCCTGCTGGCTCATCGCTATCACATCAGCATTTCGACGGAACAAGCCCGTGAACTGGAGTCCGCCACGGAAGGCTGGGTAACCGGCTTGCAATTCATCGGCGCGGACATCCTCCCCGCACTGGCAGATAAAACGCGTCCTGCGCGCGTGGCCGGCGTGGACAAGTTCGACTTCCTCGGTCAGCAGGTACTCGATCAACAGCCTGCCGATCTGCAGGAGTTCCTCCTGCAAACCTCCTTCCTGGAGGAATTCAACGCCGAACTTTGTGAGAGAGTTCTTGCTCCGCTCACACCCGAAAAGCGTGATTGGAATCAGTTGATGAGCGAGGTTCTCGAACGGAATCTTTTTGTCCTGCCGGTTGGAGAGCATGGGAACTGGTTGCGCTATCATCACCTGTTTCGTGATTTTTTACAGGCGCGCCTGAAAGCCAAGTCACCCGAACAGGCAAGGCAGATTCGGGAACGGCTTGCGAAATTTTATGCAGAAGCAAAGGATTGGGAAAAGGCCTTTGCACTCTACCGAGACCTCGACGATCTGGAGAAATTGGCCGATATGATCGAGGAGGCCGGTTCGACGCTCCTCGTCAGCGCGTCCATCACGCTGGAAGGTATGTTGAACGCTCTTCCGCCCTCCATTGTTCAGGAGCATCCCTACCTGCTTTCGTTACAAGGCAGTATTCTGGCAAACAAGGGAGATGTGCGTCAGGGCGTGGAATTGTTGAATCAAGCGGAGGCCGCTTTACGGTCCCGGAACGATACGAAAAATTTATGCATCACACTTGTGCGACGCTCGGTCGCATATAAATATTTAGGCAATTACCCTGCCTCTCTGCTCGATGCAGAAGAGGCATTGCAATTCAGCAAAAATACGGATGAATTGCAGAATGTCCACGCAGAGGCTCTGCGAATGATCGGAGCCATTCTTCATCGTATGGGCCAGCCGCGCAAAGCCATTCTGAGTCTGGAGGAATCTCTTGCAATTTACAAACGCCTGAACGAAAAGATAAATATTGCTATTCTGTATATGGATACAGGCACAGTGTATCGCGCCTTGGGTGATTACGCCTCCGCAGAAAAAGCATATCAAAAGGCCCTCGAAATCTGGCGCGCGGAAGAAAATCTGAGCTGGCGGGCAAATTTATTGAACAACCTCGGCGTGCTCTATCACATGCAGGGGCAATATGAAAAGGCTGTTTTGACATATCATGAGGGACTCGCCTGCGCACAACGCAGTCACTATGCACGAGTAGAAGCCTTAATCCAAGCCGGCCTGGGCGACATCTTTGCAGAAATCGAGGAGTATGACGCCGCGATGCAAATGTACAGCGAGGCATCAAAGACCGGCCGCGAAATCAAAGACGGCTTCATTACCAATTATCTTGAAATCGCGCTCGCCAACCTGGCGCTCCTGCGCGGGGATATTCAAAGCGCCGACTTATTAATTGACAAAACTATTGTGGGTGTGGAACCCGCCGATTCAAAGTTCGAGCGCGGTTTACTAAATCTGGTGCGCGGGCGCGTCGCACTTGCACGCAAAGACGCAAGCGCGGCCATTTCCGCTTTACAGGAAGCGGAGACCTGTTTCGCAGAAGACGGCCTCGAACTCGAAACCAACTGGAGCCGCATCTGGCTGGCGGCGGCCCTGCTCGAAAACAAGCAGATCGGGGATGCCGCGGCTAAACTGCATCAGGCCTTATCAAAGAAAATCCAGGCTCCACATTCGCTTTACGTTCATCTTCGCCGCACCGGTCATCAACTTTCACCATTGCAACGCCACCCGCAGGTTGGGCAGTTTTTGAGTGCGGCCCTCAGGAAGGCGGAACAACTTGACTCAGTTCTATCTCGCGCTCGTAGACAACTTCGTATTCACACGAACGCGGCGGAAATGCCTGCTCCACATATTACGATCAAAGCGCTTGGCAAAGCGGAGATATTGGTCAATGGCAAACCCCTGCCTTCTTCCGAGTGGCAAAAACAGTCCATTCGATTGTTCTTTTACTTCTTTACTTTGCGTGCGCCGGTGACCAAAGAACAGGCTTTGGATGCACTCTGGCCCGGCGATGAAGACCCCAATACATTGAAGGTACGTTTCAAGAATTTCATCTACCGCCTGCGCCGCGGCATTGGTCAGGAAGTGATCGTCTTCGAGAACGACTTGTATCAATTCAATCCCGCCCTCGATTTCGAATATGATGTGGAAGCCTTCGATGCCAACCTGATCCGTGCAAACGCCGCCTCCGACCCCGACGAGAAACTGGCCGCCATTAAAAAAGCCGTGGACCTCGTCCGAGGCCTTTACCTCGACGACCTGGACGATTCCTGGTTGAGTGCAGAACGAGATCGACTCCAAAAGGCTTTTCTGGATGCACTACACACGATGGCTGAAATTTACCGACAAAAGGGACAATTCGATGAAGCCCTCCATGCCTGTCAACAGATGATCCGCTTCGACCGTTTCGATGAAAGTGCTTATCAACTGGCCATGCAAATCAGTGCGGCTCGAGGCGACCGGGCAGACATCACCCGTCAATATGAGGCCTGCCGGCTGGCGCTCGAGGAGATTGATCTCTCGCCATCGGAAGAAACAGTATCTTTATACCGTCAACTTAGCGCTCAACTTCAAAAACTCGGCTGATGATCAGCCGAGTTTTTTCAGCTTAGTAGCCTGTTTTGTAGCCCGGGGGATTTTATTCTTTTGACATCAACCTTTGAAAGGAAGGTGTCAAAATGAAAAATCCTAAACTCGCACAGTTCATTCTCCTGGCCCAGCAGGTTAGCCGCTATCTGCCGATCATCTTCGCTTTTACTACCCTCGTTGGGAGTTACATTGGCATTTTCTATCCGGATGACAGTGGAAGCGGTACGGGGATCAGATAATGGCTCTCGTTTCCTATTCTTCCAGAACCACCTATTCCTCGCGGGCAAAAGCCCCTCAAATGGAGAATCGCATGGGTTTATCTGCACTCTTTGCGGCAGCGGTGGTCAACCGGGAATTCCGGAACCTGCTCCTACGCGACCCGAAAACCGCGCTCAAAAACGGTTACCTCGGCGAGCAATTCTATCTAAGCAATGAAGAGCAAAGGCGGTTGACCTCCATTCGAGCCGAATCACTGGCCGATCTGGCGCAACAACTAATGGTCACGAAAACAGTCGGAGACTGATAAGGACACAGTCGAACTTATTGGCTAACGGAGAGACGCGGTGGGATCGGGGGCGCGGTGATAAGGGAATCACCGCGCTCCGCGTCCATTTCTCTGGAAGCAAAATGCAAATAGACCACTTACCAAATGCGGCGGGCCAACTGGACGCCATCTTTCAAGCCTTCTCCGACCTTCTTTTTGTCATAGATCAAGAAGGCCTGATCTTGGATTACAAAGTCGGGAACACTCAACTTTTATACACCACGCCTGAATACTTTCTTGGAAAACGAATGAAGGATGTTCTGCCCTTGGATGCGGGAGAGCGTTTTTCAAATGCACTAGAACAAGTCAAAAATGGAGCACTCACCTCCGCGTTGGAATACTCCCTATCCATCAACGGACAGACGCGCTGGTTCGAAACCAGGCTCATTCCTTCTCTGCAAAGTCAAATCATCGTCATGGTCCGGGACATCACACGCCACAAACTGGCAGAGGAGAGGAGCCAGCGCCACTTAAAACGACTGGCCGCCCTGCATTCCATTGACCTGGCAATCGCATCCAGCCTTGACTTGAACCTGGCCTTATCAGTTGTGCTTAATCAAGTAACGACCCAATTGAACGTGGATGCGGCAGACATTCTATTGTATTCTCCGCAGAAAAATATCCTCGAATTTACACAGGGCGTTGGCTTTCGCACGGACGCGCTCCGTCACACACGGCTTTCGATGGGGGCAGGATACGCGGGAATGGCCGCCCTGAAGCGCGAGCTGATCAGTATTCCAAATCTGGAATATGGGAAGACAGGCTTCGTCAAATCTCCAAAGTTCTCTGAGGAAGGTTTCTTCTCTTACTTTGGGATTCCACTGATCGCTAAAGGTCAAGTCCGCGGGGTGATGGAAGTCTTTCACCGAAGTGCGCTTTCCCCGGACATCGAGTGGCTGGATTTTATGCAAACACTGGCAGACCAAGCCGCGATTGCCGTTGAGAACGCCGTCCTATTCAGGGAGTTGCAACGAACCAACTTTGAATTAAACCTGGCATATAACACGACCATCGAAGGCTGGTCACGCGCGCTGGATTTACGCGACCGGGATACCAGCGGCCACACCCAGCGCGTGACCGATCTATCCCTTCGACTTGCCCGACGATTAGGATTGACCGAAAGCGAACTTGTACACATACAGCGCGGCGCGATTCTGCATGACATTGGAAAAATGGCTATCCCCGACAGGATTCTCCTAAAGCCCGGCCCGTTGACCGCCGACGAATGGGAAACCATTCGCCAGCATCCGCGTTTTGCCTTCGAACTGCTCACGCCTATATCACATCTTGGCGCGGCGCTCGACATCCCGCATTATCACCACGAAAAATGGGATGGCACCGGCTATCCTCACGGACTCAAGGAAAACCAAATTCCGTTGTACGCGCGCCTCTTCGCGGTGGTGGATGTATTTGACGCGCTTACTTCGGAGCGTCCATACCGCCCAGCATGGGCGAGAGGAGAAGCGATTACATACATCCGTGACCAGGCGGGAAAGCATTTCGATCCGGGCATTGCAATGGAATTTCTGGCAATGATAGAGGCGGGTCAAAGATAACGGCGCAACCAGCGATCTTCAGAATCAGTCTGCAAAACAAAAGCCGCCTGGCTGGCGGCTAACATTTTTATGAGCGCGGAGAGATTCGAACTCTCAACCAATGGCTTAAAAGGCCACTGCTCTGCCATTGAGCTACGCGCCCCAACAAAAGCGGACTGCATTCTAACATGCCAAAACAGCGCCGTCAACGTAATATAATAGAAGCAGACTGCGTCACTGTTAGCGTGGAGGCCAAATGACTGAAGTCCAATATGTAACCGAGAGCGACTTCCAAAACGAAGTCCTCAAATCAGAGAAACCCGTACTGGTAGATTTCACGGCGGCATGGTGTCAGCCGTGCAAAATGATTGATCCTATCGTCAAACAACTGGCGCAGGATTGGGACGGCAAGGTCAAAGTCGTCAAACTCGACGCTGACCAGAATCCCAACATCATGATGCAATACGGCGTGCTGGGCATTCCGACTCTGATGCTATTCAAGGGTGGGCAGATAACGGAACGCGTGACGGGTTACCAGCCAAAAGACAAGCTGGTGATGAAAATCAATCCGCATATCTAGGATACAAAAACGGGTCCCGCGGGACTCGTTTTTTGTATCCCGTTTAATGGAATTCTCTCAACCTTTTTTCAAAGTCCGCTAAATCCACTCTCGAGGTCATGTCCAGACTGATGGGCGTCACCGACACGAGGCGCTTTCGCCTCAACACATAGACATCGCTGTCTTGATCTTCACCGTCGAGAACTGCCGCTTCTTTATAAGAAGGAGCGCCAGGCACATCCCACGAGGTTCGATCCGGTTTTAGCGGCTCATAATAGCGTTGACGAGATACACGCGTTATTTGCCACGGCGTTTGTGATGTCGCATCCGATGGCACATCCACTTTCAGCAATTGCACATCGGGGGGCATTTTCTTTTCCAACAACATGCGGCCAAAAAATGAAGTGAAGTACGCCGCGGCGGAGAAATTGACTTCTTCGGAATACGAAAGGTGATAGCGCTTGTCGGCCTCCAATGAAATGGCTAGCGCAGGAAAGCCAAGCGAGGCGGCTTCCAACGCCGCGCCGACCGTGCCGGAAATGGTCACGCCGAGGCCAACATTCTCACCATAATTGATTCCAGAAACCACCAGATCGGGCTTCTGCGGCATGATCTCCAACACGCCGTGCAACACAGCCTGAGCTGGCGAACCGCCCACTGCATAGACCGTCCATTCCTGCCCGTTGACTTGAAGTTTCTCTTCGTGGATGATGCCGCTCGAGGTGCCTGGCAGGCTCCGCCCCATTCCCGAAGATTGCTCTTTCGGGGCCGCGACCGTTACCCGTCCGAGTGAGGCGAGGGCCGCGGCCGCGGCCCATAGTCCGGGTGAACGGATTCCGTCATCGTTGGTCAATAAAATTTGGCGTCGGTTCATATCGAGGCAAAAAAAGAAGCGGGCTGACCCGCTTCAATGGAGTGGCGCTCCTGGCGCGACTCGAACACGCGACCTTTTGGTCCGCAACCAAACGCTCTAATCCACTGAGCTACAGGAGCAAAGGCAAGCGAGGATTTTAATGCAGAAGCAAGGTATGGTCAAGATTGCTTGACCGAGCGTGTGCCTCACGGTAAAATCACGTCGCTTTGCGGGAGTCGCCAAGCGGTAAGGCGTCAGCCTTCCAAGCTGATATTCGCGGGTTCGAATCCCGTCTCCCGCTCTCGTTGGCGGTTAGCCCTTAGCGTTTAGCGCGTCGAGCAAATGAAACGCTGACTGCTAATCGCTAATTGCTTTTTGGGCCCGTGGCGCAGTGGTTAGCGCAGGCGACTCATAATCGCTTGGTCGCTGGTTCGAATCCAGCCGGGCCCACTAATCGGATAGTAGGGGGCAAAGTATCCGCAAATTCTGAGAAATCCGCCCGTTGCAAGAGAATTACCTCACAAAAATGTTGGGATTCCATGCAGGCAATCGAGTTACAATAATATTGAGGAGAAGACGACTTACAAGTACAGGGCCTGCCTGTATTTTTTGCGTTTCACGTTTTCTGGAGGAACAATGAATATCAAGTTCGTATATTTTGGCCGTCTTACGGCAATCGTGCTGATTACGATTGCGGCCTTATTCGCTACATTTTATGGGAATATTAGTAATGTCTCTGCCGCTCCGCTGAAGACGACTTGCCCGACCAACCCATCGGTTCCCAACGATGATTTTGACTGCGCGACCGATGTAACTACCCTTCCTGTTGTAAACAACGTCTATACAGATACAAGTATTGCTGACGCCACTCAAGCCACGCCTTACGGTTCCAATCCGGGTCCCGGAGACGATCCATCCGTCCCTGAGTGCAATTCTGACTCCGGCTTGGAAACTGTTTGGTATAAATATGACGCTCCGGGCAATGGTGAAATGCACGCTGATTCAGTCGGCACCGGGTATCTTGCTGTTCTTTCAGTTTGGAGAGGAACTCGCGGCAATCTAACTTTAATAGCTTGTGACCGTAAGGTTGATGGCGGTACAAGTACCAGTCTGGCCGATGTAAGATTCCCGGTTCAAGCGGGTACAACATATTATTTTGAAGTCGCACAATTCGCGGCGGTTCAGTTCACCTCTCTCTCTACACAGAGTGAGGTAACCACAACAAGTACCAATTCAGTGGTGTTCCATGTATCTTTCCGCGCAACTGCGACCACGAATTTGGCGCCCAGTGTCCCATCGCTATTAGCGCCAGCAAATGGCGCGATATTAACCACATATATGCCCACATTAGATTGGTCCACCACTGTATTGAAAAGCGGAACGTACTTTTACAAATACGAGCTTGAAGTTTCGACCACTTCTAATTTTAGCAGCCCTATTCAACTCTTAGCGCCTTATACGAATGCACAGACTGCCAGAATCTTCAATATCAATGACTCGTATTTCACCCCATTCTCAAATCTGGCTTCAAATACAACCTATTACTGGCATGTGCGAGCCTGTAACGCCAGCGGACCGGCTGGTCAATGCAGTGCGTGGTCGGCCACGCGTTACTTCCGCACTGCCATTCAGCCACCAGTCCTAATTTCTCCGTCAAATAATTTCCCCGAGCAAAGTTTACGCCCCGACTTTGATTGGCAGAATGTCACCGGCGCTGGGAGTTATAACCTTCAAATCTCCAAATATATCAATTTCTCTCCACTCGTTCTAAACACCAACGTTGTGGCTTCAGCCTTTACTCCAGCCGCTGACTTGCTGTCCGGCTCCACCCTATATTGGCGCGTACGCGCTAATCCCGCGCCAGGAAATTTTGGCCCAAGCGGCTGGTCTGAGGTACGCATCTTCACAACCCCCAAACCGCCTTCTGTTCCGATTCTGGTTTCCCCGGCCAATGGCGCACTCGTCACCAACCGCCAGCCTACGCTGGATTGGAATAACGTCGTCGTGCCCTCGGGAGGAGCCCCCTTCGATCACTATGAAATTCAGATCGCAGACAATCCCGGCTTCACAGGTTTCAACGTAATCATTGCCAGCACCACAACCGGAGACATCACGGCCTCCAATTACACGCCTACCAGCCCGCTCATCACAAACACAAAATATTATTGGAAAGTTCGTTCCTGGGACAACGCAGGGAATTTCAGTTCCTGGTCCGCAGTGTGGACTTTCCGCGAAGCAGTTGATCCTCCCGTCTTAAGTACTCCAACAAACGGTCTCGCCTTGAATACCCTACGTACGACCTTTGATTGGAATGATATAACTGGCGCTAGTTCATACACCATTCAAATCTCAAAAGCCAGTAATTTTTCCACGCTAATCTTAAGCGTCAACGTGATGGCTTCGACTTATACACCAACTGTTGATTTGCCCGCCAGCTCCACCCTCTATTGGCGGGTGCGCACGAACGGACTCAACGGCCCAAGCATCTGGTCATATCCCATGCCATCAACGTGGAAATTCACCACTCCAAATCCGCCCTCCATTCCAGCATTACTCTCACCCACCAACAATGCACTGTTGACGAATCGTCAGCCCACATTGGATTGGAAGGACGCCACTGCTCCTCTCGGAACCACTTTCGATCATTATCAAATTCAAATAGCGACTGATGCCACGTTTGCTTCCACGATAGTGGACGATGTGACACTAAGCGGCGATATCACTGCTTCAATCTACACACCCTCCAGTCCTTTAAGCACGAATACAAAATATTACTGGCGCGTCCGATCATGGGACAACACAGTTCCGGGCAATTACAGTTCCTGGTCCGCCGTCTGGTCCTTCCGCGAGGCGATTGACCCACCCACTTTGTTCGCTCCTGACGACCTCTCACATCAGACCAACCTGCGCCCCATCTTCGATTGGGATAATGTGACAGGAGCCAGCGGCTATAATATTCAAGTTTCCAAAGTCGATACTTTCGCCACCCTCGTTTTGAACGTCAGCATTTCAGGCGGTAGCAACTCAACATATACACCGACTGCTAACTTGCCAGGCGGCAGTCAACTATGGTGGAGGGTGCGCGCGACTGGCGCCAATGGCCCGAGCGACTGGTCCAGTGTATGGAGCATCAGCACCTCCAACGGACCTCCGCTTCTTTCCGCCCCGACCAATACTTCCGTTGTAACGACCACAACCCCCACCTTGAGCTGGGTCGTGCCCAGCTTGGCGCCCGGTACAACCTTCGATCATTATGAAGTGCAGGTTGCAACAGACTCGGCCTTTACCTCCCCATTTGTGGATGATATTTCCATCGTAAGCGCAAGCCCAGGCCAATTCACGAATTACGATTATGTCTCTCCCGGTGTTCCGGGTCCACTTACCCCTGACACACTGTATTATTGGCGTGTGAGTTTCTTCTATACATATACAGATGCGAGTTCAACAATAACAACGTATCAGACTGCCTGGTCTTCTACATGGTCATTCAAAGTATCCATCCCAGCGCCAACACTGAGCGCCCCTGCTAATGGAACTGCTCTGGACGACTTCACCACCACCTTCAAGTGGAACTCAGTTACCGGTGCGGGCAGTTATAACATCCAGATTTCGAAGGTTCCCAACTTCTCCTCGACTGTAGTGAATACCAATGTCAGCGGTGCCGGCCCCACAATTACCTACACATCACCCAATCTGCCGGGCGGCACGGTCTACTATTGGCGGGTGCGCGCCAACGCGGCTTCCGGTCATTACGGCCCAAGCGGTTGGTCCACGACTCGGAGTTTCTCAACCATCAACCTGCCTCCAACGCCGAAGACCCCCGCCAACAATTCAATCGTCACGGCCAATCCACCCACCCTAACATGGACTGTACCAACATTGACTGATGGCTCAACGCTCACTTATTTCAATGTTGAGATTGCAACAAGCCCAGCCTTTGGAGGCACAATTGTAGACAACACAACCGGGACACTAGGCACACCCAGTTACACACCAACCTCTCCCTTAGCTACCAACACAGTCTTTTACTGGCACGTCCAGTATGTATATAGCAATGGTGGCTCGCACACAACGGCTTGGTCAACTACCTGGTCATTCAAGACACCGATTGCAATGCCTGTACAGGTTTCTCCTCCTTCGCCTCCAGATGATCCAACACAGGCCACTCCAATATCCGATCTAACCCCCACCTTCGATTGGGACAACGGCTCCGGCGGCGACATCACCGGCGCGGCCAGTTACACGATCCAGGTATCCACCAGCCCCACCTTCACGACCACCGCGATCAACGTCACCGTCTCAGGTAATGCGAATTCGTCCTATACCCCCGCGACAAACCTGGCGGCTGGGACTCAGTACTACTGGCGTGTGCGCGCCAACGCCATGTCTGGCTACTTTGGCCCAAGCCCATGGTCAAGTACTTGGAGATTCACAACTGCCCCATAAGACTTACCTAATGTCAATACAAGAAGACATATATAAACAACAGACCTCCTGACCAATATCAGGAGGTCTGTCAAATTCAAAGTTAGAAACCTGATGAAAGTTCTCTATTTATTTGTCCTGAATCTTGTATGTAATTCAACACAAACAAAATTCCAGGAATAAAGACCACGGCCAGCGGCACGAGGAAGAGTCGCGTCTCGCCGACAATGCTGAGGACGAAATGAATCGCGAACCAGGCGGGAGCCATGATCAAAAAGAAATACCGCCACAGGCGCGGCCATTTGAAGATGAACAACAAACCGATGATTGGAACAAGTCCCAAAGTGTAATAAAGCTGATCCCAAGTGAATGGCCGGGTGACGTTATAAATCAACATCTGGTAGCCCGGTATTTGTTGGTAGGGAATATAAAGCGGACGGTTGAGATAGATAAGATGTAACCCTAAGAATACAACCGCAAAGACCCCGGCGGACAGGACAAACGGCAGGAAGTTCTTCCAGGAAGATGGCTCATGAATTAGAGCCGCGAGCAACAGAAAAGGAATCAAGCCGCTGGTTTCCCGATTGAGGGCGGCAAAGAATGTGACGAGGACAACCCAATCATATTTTCGATTCAAAATCAAGATCACAGCCAGCAGATAAAAAATCAAATCGAAATACGTGTTAAATGAAAGGTCGTTATCATAAAACGCGTTCTTCATACTGCCGGCAAGCAGAAGAAAGCCAGCCAGCGCAATCCATTTTGAAGTGGCAATCTTTCGATATAAAGCAAACGCCAGCAGAAAAATGGCGATGTTTTGCAAAACACGCAGGGAGATAAAACCAAAACCGATTGGGTCTTGAATTTTCAAAAATTGAAAAAAGCGAATAAATCCCTCTGCCACATATTCGGATAGAACCCGATATTGCCAGGGATTCGGTGCTTGACCCTGCAGGACGGCGTTATGCCTTGCCAATTGCACGCCGTGGATGTAACTTTCCGCGCCGCCGTCGAGGCTGTCGAGTTGAAGTTTGATGGTAACCGCCGCAAGAATGATTGCAAGCAGAATAATCCAAAGGCGGGAAGCTGCCGCCGTTTCAATCCATTGGATGAACTTGATTCTTTTACCGAACAAAATCACAAGCAAAAACAAGAACCATGTAATGAGAATATAAATGGATAAAAACAACAACGCGCCGACGCCAAACGGCGTTGTAAATTTTCTGTTCAAGAGAATTTGCTTCGGTGCATCTTGCGACAACTCAAAGACACTGCGGGATTGATCCCAATAAACCGTCACGGTTCCGCTGGCGGCTGGGGCTTGAAGCGTTAGGAGCATGGCGTCAGTTGCCGCGCCAACCCAATGAAGCGAGGCGCCCGTTCCCGGGTCGAGGCTGAACGTATCGCCGGTTGACTGCCACGTCCCGACCGCGCGAAAGGCGCGCGCGTCCAAAACGTCTTTGCCCATCTGCAGTCGAACATCGGATTTTGAAAAACTCAGCGGACGCGAATCCGCATTGACATCGTACTGCACCGCCACATCCGTCCACTGCCGCAGAAGCGGATGGATTGGATAGGCGGGCGGCGCATAAAACAACGGCAGAAACAAAAGCGGTAGAAGAAAGCAAAGACCGATTACCCGCCTGCTGAAAGTTATCAGTCTTGCTTTCCAATGAAAAACGAGAAGGTAATTTGCGATTGCAAAAACAATGAACAGCGCAAGTGCGATCGCCAGCCTGCTCAGACTGATGACGGGCGTTTGAAGAAACGAAATAAAAACGATGAACGCGAAACTGCATCCTGCAAGGACGCTCGAAACCACTGCAATGCGAAAGATGAATCTGCCCTCGGACTTTTGCATCAACCTTTGTCTTCCTCATTCTCCAAAATCATTACGCGATACGCCTCGGCATATTTCATCCCTTTTTCCTTTCCATCCTCTTCGCCCCACTTTTTGATCCAGTCATCCACCTTGTGCGTATCTTTCTGGCTGATGTGTTTCTTGAGCGCCTCGATTTTAATTTCGATGGTCTCACTGATGTCAACCCATGTATCGGGCTTTTCATTGCCGTGGATGTATAGCCGTTTGACGTTGTGCGGTTCGTACCCCGCCGCTAACAAGTCCGGGAAAATGAGCCGCGTCCCCGCCGACGGAAAGACCGCGTACGTCGCGGCCTCCGCCGCGGCGCGGTGATCGGGATGATTGATGTACTCATTTCCATAAAACCATCCGCTTGGATCGCCGGTAACGACCACCTCCGGTTGGTATTGACGAATGAGGCGCGTCAGGTCCTTGCGAAGTTTCAGATCAGCGACCAACTCACCATCGGGATAGCGCAGAAAAACTGTCTCTTTGATCCCAAGCACTTTATTGGCCGACCGCTGTTCATCCTCGCGGATGCGGGCCAGTTGCGGTTTGTAATCCGCATCGTGGTCAATGTTATTCGATCCCGAATCACCGCTGGTGATGATCACAGAAATAATCTCGCATCCGGCTTTGGCCCACTTGGCAAGCGTGCCTGCAACAGTAAAATCTTGATCGTCGGGATGGGCATGGATGCTCATCGCACTTTTTGGTAGATATACTTTTTTCTCAGACACCGGTGTTCGCTCCTGCTCTTAGAGTATGGCTGATTTTACTCGAAAGCAAAATCAACCGCACATCACAACTTGATTTTCCCACTCTGCTTTGAACTTTCCTTTAAATGACTTGCCCGTCTCCAACATGAAGTTGAATTCGCCTTCAATGGGATTCTCTGAATCGACGCGCCAAAAGATAACTTTACCGTTCAATTGCCTGTATGGGCCAAACAAAGGCTGATAGGTTGCATTGCCAAGTCTCGAAGACGGGTCGGGAAACGAAAACACAACTGGTAATTTCATGTCAGGCGATTTCCAAATAGAGATTTGAATGGAAGCCATATCGTATTGAATGGAGATAGTGAATGCCGCCCCGTCCCACGGAGCGCAATCTCGGTTGACAGTGGCGGGAAAGACTTTGAGATCCTCGCTTTTACCTGTGAAATACAACGACAAAAAGCCAGTGATGATTGCCAGCAAACCGGCCAGGATATAGAGCAGGGTCCGAAATTTCATCTTGCACGAGTGACGCTGGCGATTTCGAAATGTTCCCCGGAACAGATTTTCCTTTGGAGTACAATAACAAAAATTCCTTGTGGAGAATGTTTATGCCCATCGTCCTCGACGGTTCATCCCTCACGATTGAAAAACTGGTTGCGATTGCGCGCAACAACGAAAAAGTCGAATTGGCTCCCGCCGCGCTGGAGCGCATCAAAGTCTGCCGCGCCATGCTGGAGGAAAAACTGGCGGCAAAAGAAATCATGTACGGCACAAACACCGGCATCGGGGAATTTTCGGAAAAAGTTCTCAACGATGAGCAGGTCAAAGAATTTCAAAAATATTTGATCTACAATCATGCGGCTGGGATTGGCGAGCCATTGCCGATTGAATATGTGCGCGCGGCGCTGGCGGGACGAATCAACGTCCACGCGCACGGCAATTCGGGATGCAGACCGGAGATCACATTGACGCTGGTCGAGATGTTGAACAAAGGCGTGACGCCGGTTGTTTGCACGAAAGGATCAGTCGGCGCGAGCGGCGACCTCGCTCCGATGGCGCAAGCCGCGCTGTTGCTCATGGGCGAAGGCGAAGCCTTCTTAAACGGCGAGCGGTTGCCGGGTCAGGAAGCGATGCGGCGCGCCGGAATTGAAATCCCCGGCTTGCAGGCGCGCGACGGTCTGGCGACCATCAACGGATCGAACGTCCTGACCGCGATGTCCGCGCTTCACATTTATGACATGGAACGATTTTTGAAGCAAGCCGAGATCGCGGCGGCGATGTCCATTGAGGCGCTGCTTGGGAATCTCAAACCTTACAATACCAAACTTCACGAACTGCGCGGCTTCAAGGGCGCGATCGCGTCCGCAAAAAATATTATGAAGGTGATCGAAGGCTCGGATTTGACGACGGGCAAAATGAAAACCAAAGTGCAGGACGCCTATTCGATGCGTTCGACTCCGCAGGTGATCGGCGCGGCGCGCGACGCCATTGCGTATGCGCGCTCGCAAGTCGAAATCGAATTGAACGGCGTGGGCGATAATCCGATTTTTATTCCCGAAGATAAATTGACGTTGACGGGCGCGAACTTTCAAGGCACGCCGGTTGCCTTGCCGATGGACATGGCGGGCGCGGCCATTACGATGGTCTGCGTTTTAGCGGAACGGCGGCTCAACCGTTTAACCAATCCGGCTCTTTCCGCGGGACTTCCGGATTTTCTCGCGCATGAACCGGGCTTTTATTCCGGCCTGATGCTTTCGCAATACACCGCCGACCATTTGATCGTGGAGCAAAGAATTTTATCCGCGCCCGCGAGCATTCAATCCATCCCCGCCGCGGCGGATCAGGAAGACTTCGTTTCGATGGGCCTGAACACTGCTCTTAAGAATGGACAGATTCTCGATAACGCGTACGGCATTTTGGGAATCGAATTCATGGCGGCGGCACAAGCCTTGGACTTTCGTCAATTTACTCCGGGCAAGGGAACGCAAAAAGCGCGGGAAGTGATTCGCAAACACGTGGAGCATCTCGAAGTGGATCGTCCGCTGTATAACGATCACAACAAGATGAAAGCGCTGGTGAAATCGGGAGAGATTTTGGAGGAAGTGGAAAAGGTGGTGGGGAAATTGGGATGATGCCAGACAACGGACTATAGACCGTGGACGATGGAAGATGGCAAATGGTCGAGGATCAAATTATGAGACGCCTTGCTCTGACATTGCTCGTTTTGATTTTGCTTTCCGCATGTGCCCCGACCGAGAACGCCGCGCCTGCATCCAGCCCGGCGGTTATTGATACAACGACACCCACCGCGACACCAATTCCAGTCATTGAATTGCGCCACGGCGTGAACATGGGCAACATGCTCGAAGCGCCCAACGAAGGCGACTGGGGTCTGACCGTTCACGAAGAATATTTCGATTTGATCCAACAAGCGGGCTTTGACTTTGTCCGTCTGCCGGTGCGATGGAACGCGCACGCCGAAGAGTCCGCGCCGTACACGATTGACCCGGCATTCTTTCGTCGCATTGACGAAGTCGTGGGCTGGGCGCTGAAGCGCAATCTGACCATCATCATTGACTTTCATCATTACGAAGAGTTAATGTCCGACCCGTGGGATCACAAAGATAGATTCTTAGCCATCTGGAAACAGATTGCCGAGCATTACAAAGATCATCCGCCCACAGTTTTGTTCGAACTGCTCAACGAACCCAGCGACCAAATCGACGCGGCCATGTGGAATCAATATGCGAGCGAAGCATTGTCCATTGTTCGCGAGAGCAACCCAACTCGCGATGTGATCATCGGGCCGGTGCAATGGAATTCATTCAATTGGATCACCACGCTCGATGTTCCAAACGACTCCCGCCTGATATTTACTTTCCATTACTACGAACCGTTTCACTTTACGCATCAGGGCGCGGAATGGGTCGGCCCGGAAAGCCAGGGATGGCTCGGCACCACCTGGGATGCGACCGATGCAGAGAAGGCGGAGATCACTAGCAACTTTGACCTCGTCGCGGATTGGGCGAAGCGACATGGAAACGTCCGCATCCTGCTCGGAGAGTTCGGCGCATATTCGCAGGGAGATATGGCCTCCCGTGTGCGCTGGACGACTTACGTCCGAAGCGAGGCGGAACGTCACGGGTTCGCGTGGGCCTATTGGGAATTTGGATCCGGTTTCGGCGCGTATGATCCGGATGCGCATCAATGGCGCGGGAAACTGCTAAAGGCATTGATCCCATAAAACAGGGACACGGCGTCGCCGTGTCCCTGCTGGTTTCTACTTTGTTACCGACACCACACCGCCCAGCGCGTTCAACTTCAACGTCCATACACTGCCAACCTGGAATTGCCGGAACGTATCCAGATCGCCCGGCGAATATGTTTTTTGTCCCTTGGAGGTATCGAAAGTAATGGTGTAATCCACTGATTCATTTCCAATGCGCTGATCGTTTGAAATGTTCGGTTGAGAATACACCGGTGAGAAGTCATGGCCATCGAGGGTGTAGGTTTGAATCGTCTGCCATTCGTCCACTGTGTACGAGCAATAATCCTGGCTTTCGTCGTGACAGTCCTCCACTTTCTCTCCATAACCGTTGCCCTTGTCAATAATTTTTTCTTCACAGACCTGTTTGGTTTCAGTGTGACACGACACATCGTACGCGTTGGATGGCGGGCTGCCCGGCTCGTCGGAATAATTCACCGCGTGAAGTTCCTCCACGGGCACGGAGGTCTGCCAACGCACATCGGTTACGGTGGCTTGGACGGAGGAGGTTGGGAAAAAGAAAAGGGCTACAAGCGCGACACAGCAAATGAGCAACACCGCGCCGATGCCGCCGATCAAAAATGGATTGACTTTTTTCTTTGTGGATGCAGTTCCGGTTCGGACTCCGCCGGAAGCGGCTGAGGCCACCGAAGGAGCGGATACACGCGGCAAGGGCGCGCCGCATTTCAAACAATTTCGGTTGGTGGCGGGGTTGACCGTGCCGCAGTTGGTACAAGTCACATCAGGTTGAGCCGCGGGCGCACGCAATTCCGCGCCGGAAGCGCGGCGTTTGGCTTCGACCAGATCGCCGCCGCATTGTTTGCAGACTTTTGCATCGCCGCTGTTGCGCGTGTTGCAATATGGGCAGATGAAATCCGCGCCGGCCTGCGCGGCCCGGATAGCATCTTCGTCTGTGACCAAGTTCTGATTCGCCCCCACTTCAAATTGCACGTTCTCGGGTTGGGGCGCGCCGCAATTGACGCAGGTCTTCTGCGAACCCTTGTTGCGCGTCCCGCAGTTCGGACAAGTCCATTCCAGCTCGATGTAACCGACCGTTCTCCTCGCCATGTTCAATCTCCTTGAAGCCGCATTATAAAAGCGAAGAGCGATTTGTGAAGGCTACATTTTCCTTACAAGTTGCGATTAGAACCCGTGCCACTTGCAGACCTTTTCGATGATTTCACTTGCATCCGTCTCTTTGCGCGGAGAGGCATCGCCGGGGTCAACGAAGTCTTTGTCCATCAACGCGGCGAAGACCGCCGACGCGCCGTTGGCAACATTGACCGGGTCATAGCCGCCCTCGAGCACGAAGACAATTTTGCCGCCGCAATACTTTTCGGCCAGATTAACCAACTTCTTTGAAAGCATGAAAAAGCCCGCGCTGGAAAGTCCCAGCGTGGTGATGGGATCGTTCCAATGAGCGTCGAAGCCGGCAGAGACGAGAATCAACTCGGGTCGAAAGGATCGAATGAACGGCGCAAAGATTTCATCCGCGATTCGTTCGTACGTTTTATCGCCCGAACCGGCAGGTAGTGGCACGTTGACGATTCTCTTCCTGGCGTGTGGCGCTTCTTCATACCAGCCCGTGCCGGGATAGATTCCCCACTGATGCGTGGATAAATAAGCAACTTGCTCATCGTTGACAAACGCGGCTTGAGTCCCATTGCCGTGATGAGCGTCATAGTCCACGATGGCAACGCGTTTGATTCCATTTGCCAGCGCGTCGCGCGCCGCGACGGCAACATTGTTGAAGATGCAAAAACCCATCGAACGATCCGGTTCCGCGTGATGTCCCGGCGGGCGGACGAGGGCAAACGCGTTTCGGGCGGATCCGCTCAATACCGCGCGCGCACAGCTCAAGGTCCCGCCGGAGGCGAGCAGCGCGTCATTAAATGAAGTTCGGGTCACAAATGTTGGAGCATAATCAATGATGGCCTCGCCTTCTTTGCAAACCTGTTCCAACGTTTCAATCAATTTGAGAGAATGCACGCGCGCCACTTCGTCGCGCGACGCGGGTTTCACATCCAATTTTTGCGCGCCGAACGAATCAAGCCGCGGCGCCAACATATCAAAACGACTCGGGCGTTCGGGATGATCGGGATACACATGCGAAGGCGAAGGGACAAATGTATACGCCGTTGTCATGCAAACATTATACTTGTGCTTAAACGATTGTCAGGCGTGTCAATGACACGCCTGACAACCTTGAGGGGGAGGGACACCACCGTCAGTCAACATGGGGGGGACATGCGGACTGGTTGTCGGTGGTTGACACCTTATATACCAGTAAAAGGGAGGGCAGGTGTCTTGTGGCTAATATACATCCGATTTGTCCGGTTAACATTAATGCCGCATTAGAGAAACAAGACACAAACTGTCCGAATTATTCCTCCCTGCCAAATAACTTCAACCACTCATCTACTTCTTCAGAAGATACACCTTTCCCCTCTATTGACTTCGATGCCGAACCGCGCGCTTGCTTCAACAAACCGGCAAATGCATCGGATGAAGTCGCGCTGGCGCGCACAGCGCGTGCCGCGTCCTGCACTTGATGATCGGAACTGACCACCACCCAGTTGCGCGCCGCGCGTCCCATTTTGTGGAGGCGCGACTTGATGGCTAAGTCCGCCGTCGCACCTTGCCGGACAAAGTGGGCGGTCACCGCGCCAAATTTTTCGGTCCGCGCCTGACCGCTCGGCGCGCCGTCGAAATACACTTCCGCTTCACGTCGCGAGAGACGGGCAAATTCCTGCAGGATCGCCACCAGTTCCATTTCATCGTCCGGCGAATCCAAACGCAGACCGAGTTTGGGAATCAAGTTGTGGCCGTCAATCAGGTAAGGCATTTGCCCCATTGTACCTTGCTCGCAATGACGCAAATGACTAATTCATCGTGGTCGTGATCTCGAACTTCGGCGGATGTTCCAGATGTTTCTTGACCGCGCACAATTGCGCCGAGTTGATCACCGCCTCGCGATATTTCTCTGGGAAACCCTGGGGCAGTTGAATCTCCAGATCAATCTTCTCCACCATGCCGGTCATCGGATTGCTGAATACACGCTGGACGATCTTCATCCCATCGGTGGAAAGCCCCCGCTGACGACAGAATCCCAGCACATAAATCCCGGCGCAAGTTCCAATCGAGGAAAGAAACAATGCAAACGGCGTCGGCGCCGACGCTGACGGAGGCTGATCCGTTTGCACAGTGAACGGCCCAAAATGTGCGTCCACTCTTGACCCGCCCGGAAAATCAATGACCATTTCCATGTTGCCACTCCCAAAAAGATTTTTCGTACAACCTATTGATACATCAAAACTCAAAAATCTTCCGCGTGTATAATGTAACTAATTCCAGTATGACAGGAGTATGACATGGCTGATAAAAAAGATATCATGATCCCGCCGCAGGGTATGTGGCGCGGCTTGATCTTGCGCACCAAACTTATTCTGCGACTGCTGGGCGATAAGCGCGTCAGCCCGTGGGTCAAACTGATTCCCATCGGCGCGTTGGTATACGTCGTCTCACCCATTGACCTCATCATGGGCATCCCGGGTGTGGATGCGCTGGACGACGCGGCGATCCTGGGCCTCGGATCCTATCTTTTTATTGAAATGTGCCCGCCGGATGTCGTGAAGGAACACGTCAAAAAACTCACCAGCAACATGGATGTGGCCGACGGGCAGGACGATGTTGTGGACGCTGAGACCAAAGATATAACCGAAAAGAAATGACTCAAGATGAAACGCGCGCTTCCTTTACTGGTAACGATTTTTCTCCCGGCTTGTGGATTATTCGGGACTCCGCTTCCTCCCACGCCGGAACCGGCCACCGTTACACCGACTCTCACGTCCACCTTTACACCGGTCCCGCCTACCGCAACGCTGACGTTTACGCCAACCCCCCTTAGCACATTTCCCGATTCCACGGCTTATCAATGGATTCCAGTGGTCCCTGGCCTCAACTCGCCCGTGGACATTCAATTCCCCGACGACGGCTCAGGCCGCATGTTTATTGTGGAACAAGCCGGGCGCATTCGCGTCGCGGAAAACGGTCAATTAAACGAAACGCCCTTCCTGAACATCAACAATGAAGTCGGGAGTGCCGGCAACGAACAGGGATTGCTCGGCCTGGCTTTCCATCCGAATTTCAAAGACAATCCCTACTTCTACGTCAACTACACGGACAACAACGGCAACACCGTCATCGCGCGCTTTCAAGCCAATGGCAATACAGCAGATCCCAACAGCGAAAAGATTCTCCTGCAAGTGGATCAGCCATTCGCCAACCATAACGGCGGCGAAATAACTTTCGGCCCGGACGGCTATCTCTATATCGGGCTCGGAGACGGCGGTTCACAGGGCGATCCCAACGGCAACGGTCAGAACACGGATGTTTTGCTTGGGAAGATTCTGCGCCTCGACGTGGATCATGGCGAACCGTACACGATTCCCAACGATAATCCTTTCATCAATGGTGGAGGCAGGCCGGAGGTCTGGGCCTATGGATTCCGCAACCCGTGGAGATTCTCGTTTGACAAATTGAACAACGATCTTTACATCGCGGATGTTGGCCAGAACACCTGGGAAGAAATTGACCACGTCCCGGCTGGGCAAGGCGGCGGATTGAACTTCGGCTGGAATTACTACGAAGGTCTTCATCCATACGCGGGCGAGCCGCCCGCGGGCGTCAATATTACGATGCCGGTCGTCGAATACAGTCACGCTGAGGGCGGGTGCGCCGTCACCGGCGGATATGTTTATCGCGGCTCGATGTCCGAGTGGAATGGCATCTATCTCTATGGAGACTTTTGCACGGGGATCATTTGGGGGTTGATTAACTCAAATGGCGGCTGGCAACACCAGGTCCTGTTTGATTCGAGCGCCCTCATCACCACATTCGGGCAGGACCCATCCGGCGAAATCTATCTTGCCGACCGCCGCGGCACCATCTACCGTCTGGGCAAATAACACAAAAGACCAGGCACAATAAACCTGGTCTTTTTAGTCCTGAATTGGGGTCGTTTGTCATCGTCTTTCGTGACGCGCGTCACTGGCAGGCCTGTCTGACATCTCGTACACTTGGCTTGTAGTTGGAGGTAGCAATGGCCTTCCGAACCTGGCAAGTGAGCAAGATCAACTATTGCGAACATGTTGGGCACGAGATCGCGCTGGAGACCGAAGTGGTTTATCCCGCGGAGCATCTGCCCGAGCAACCTCCGAGAGTGATCGCGCACCGCTGTTCCAACGCGATGGTTTGTAATCAGTTCGATAAACCGGTCTGCGTGTGGTGCGGCACGAACCCCGATCACCAACCCATCTAAAACCAGCTAGGCTTCAAAAGCCTATTTGGCAGACTCTCTCTCCTCCCTCTGAGTTGGTCTTTGGCTGCCCCGCGAGCGATCGCGGGGTATGCCGTTAATTTGGTCTCGTGGTCGAATTGGTCTAACTGGTCAGTTCTTTCAAAAAAGATGCAACCGCCTCATCCGCCGGTTTGGCTTTGATCTGCCGCGCCGGGCCGATCTGCCGTAACACGCCTTTGACGATGACCGCGATGCGATGACTCAATCTGGCGGCCTCATTCAAATTATGTGTGACGAAGATCGCGGTGCGATGATCCTGTTTCAGCAATACAGATAAATCTTCAATCCGTGTTGCGCGCGTGGGAGGATCAAGCGACGAGAACGGCTCATCCAGTAAAAGCAGTTCAGGCTCCAACACAAAGGCTCTCGCCAGACTCACTCTCTGCGCCTCGCCGCCGGACATTTGGCCGGCTCGCCGTTTCGCCAGTGACTCTATGCCCAATTGTTTCAGCCACTTTCCCACCCGCGCATTGATCTCCTCTTTCGGCAACCCGCGGAACTTGAGTCCCAGCGCGACGTTCTCTTCAACGGACATATCCAGTAGTAGAGGGTCTTGAAAGACAAACGAAATCTTGCGGCGATATTCAAGTTCATCCAACCCCATGAGGGATTTCCCATCATAGATAATTTCGCCGCCCGCCGGTTTGATCAAGCGCGCCAACGCCAAAAGCAGTGTGCTTTTACCTGCGCCGTTCGGCCCCACGATAGCCAGTGTCTCGCCGCGCGGGATGCTAAGCGAAGCAATGTTCAACGTCTCGCGTCCGCCGCGCTGAACAACCAGATCACGTATTTCGATCAGAGTGCTCATCGCCGCCTGGCACTCCTCTGCTGAATCCACGTCAATGCCAAATTGATGAGATATGTCAGCACGAGCAGAAGCGTGCTCAAAGCCAGCGCAGTACTGAAATCGCCTTTGCTGGTTTCGAGCACGATGGCCGTCGTCAGCACGCGGGTTTGACCTTTGATATTGCCGCCTACCATCATGGACGCGCCGACTTCCGAGATGACCGAGCCGAAGCCCGCCATCAACGCGGCCAGCAGAGGCAGTCGCGCTTCGCGCCACAACAACCAAACCATCTGCGGACGGGACGCGCCGAGTCCGAGCAGTTGCTGTTGCAGACGCGGATCGAGCGCCTCGAGCGCGGCGGCTGTCAGACCGGTCACGACGGGCGCGGCGATCACGGTCTGGGCGATGACGATGGCCGCGGGCGTGTAAATCAGCTTCAAGTCCCCGAGCGGACCCGAGCGCCACAGCGCCATCGCGACGACAAGGCCCACCACCACGGGCGGAAGCGCCATCCCAGTGTTGATGATACTCAAAATAAACGATCTCCCGCGGAAACTTCCCAGCGCAAGCCATGTGCCGAAGGGCAGGCCAATGAATAGACTGATACTCGTTGCTATCGCGGAAACCTGAATTGAGAGGAGCGTGATATTGAAAATTTCGGTCATGGGATGAATTAAGCATACAGGTATGCAGGTGTACATGTGTTTACCTGCATACGTGTTCGCCAGTTCACTTTCTCACGACAATCCCAGCTCTGCATCTATCGTGTTCGCGATTATAAACCTAAACTCATGTTGCTCTTATTGACATCGCCCTGCGCCTATGATAAACTCCCGCCACAATTTGATATTGCTATACTCATCCAGAGAGGCTGAGGGACCGACCCGGTGAAGCCTCGGCAACCGAATTTAGTTCGATAGTTGGTTAGTTTGATAGTTGCGTAGTAAACAACTACGAAACCAGATAACTACAAAACTACACAACTAAGACAGGTGCCAATTTCGGCAGACGAAAGTCTGAGAGATGAGAGATGACCGTGTTGGATGTCGCCTCTCATTTTAGAGAGGCGATTTATTTTAGGAGTATCATTCTGAGCCGCATTCGCGCTGAGCGGAGGGCGAAGCCTGAAGTCGAAGCGAGCGGCGAAGAGTCTACTTTCAAAACGAGATTCTTCGCGCCTGCGGCGCTCAGAATGACATAAAAGACTATGGACATCGGCGAAACGCTCTACGTAACCACCCGCGAGGATTTCCGCAAATGGCTGATGAAGAATCATCAGGCCAAAAAGGAGATCTGGCTGGTGCAGTATAAAAAGGCGACCAAGAAGCCGTCCATCAACTATGTCGAGGCGGTGGAAGAAGCCATCTGTTTCGGCTGGATTGACGGGTTCGAAAAAGGCATGGACGCTGAACGCTATGCCACGCGCTTCACGCCGCGCCGACCAAAATCGAACTGGACCAACACCAACAAAGAGCGCGCCCGTAAAATGATCGCTGAAGGAAAGATGACCAAAGCCGGACGGGAGACCCTGCCGGCGGATGTTATGAGTTGAAGGATATAACATGGAAAAAGATATTCTGGAAATTCAAAAAGAGATCGCCCGCTTCGCCACCTCCTTTGACGTAAAGGATTGGGATGGACTACAAGCTTGCTTCACCGAATCTCTTTTCACAGATTACTCTGATCTGCGCGGCACTCCCCCACAAACTATCACTGCGGCTGAATATGTTCGTCAACGCCGCGAATCATTGGATCATTTGAAACTGCATCATCTGGTCGGCAATTACGAAGTGGGCTTCACCGACTCGAACTCCGCCACCTGCCGCGCTTCAATGGTCGTCTGGCGCAAATCGGACAAGGAAGAATTCACGTCGCACTGCGTCTATGTTTTTCAACTGACGAAACCGGATTCGGATTGGAAGATCACCGGCATCACGCAAAAAGTGTTATGGAACGAAGGGACTTCGTCCATTCATCAAGGCGCAAAGTAGAAAAGAAAAATCTGTACAGCCCGCATAATCTGCGGATGAAACTTTAGGAGAATTAACTTAATGACCAATCGCAACTACACCAACCGCCGCTACCTCGACGCCCTCGAAACGAAAGTCCTTGTCTTCGACGGCGCGATGGGCACCAGCCTGCAAAACCAACATCTCGCTGCTGAACACTTCGGCGGCGAGCAATACAACGGATGCAACGACTACCTCGTCATCTCGTATCCCGAAGCCGTGGAAAAAGTCCATCGCTCGTTCCTCGAGGTCGGTGTGGACGTGATCGAGACGAACACCTTCCGCTCGAATCGAATCACGATGAAGGAATATGGCCTGCAAGACCGCGTGATCGAGATCAACGAGACCGCCGCGCGCCTCGCTCGTCGCTTGGCTGATGAATACTCGACCGTGGACAATAGACCGTTGACGGTAAACGGTCCACCGTCCACCGTCCACCGTCAACAGCGCTTCGTCGCTGGTTCCATCGGCCCTTCAGGCAAACTTCCCTCCGCGAATGACCCCGAACTTTCAAACGTCAGCTTCGATGAACTCGCCGATGTTTTTCGCGAGCAGGCTGTCGGTCTGATTCGCGGCGGCGTGGACGTTTTGCTCATCGAAACCTCGCAAGACATCCTCGAAGTCAAAGCCGCCATCACCGGCATTCACAAGGCTTTCGACGAGACTCAAATCTATCTGCCGATCCAGGCCCAGGTCACGCTCGATACGACGGGACGCATGTTGCTCGGCACCGACGTCAACGCCGCGCTCGCCATCCTCGAGGGCATGGGCATTGACGTCATCGGCCTCAACTGCTCCACCGGACCCGAACACATGCGCGAGCCAATCCGCATCCTCGGCGAAAATTCCACGCTTCCGGTTTCGTGCATCCCCAACGCGGGGCTTCCGTTGAACGTGGATGGGCAGGCCGTGTATCCGCTTGAACCCGAACCGTTCGCGAATGATCTGTATGAATTCGTAACCAAACATAACATCTCGATTGTCGGCGGATGCTGTGGGACGACGCCCGAACATCTAAAGTTATTGATCGAAAAATTAGGCACGCATCCACATCCCGCGCGCCCGCTTCACGCGGACCCGAAACTGGCCTCCGCCATGTCAGCCATTGCCATGCGACAGGATCCTCCGCCAACCCTGCTCGGCGAACGCTGCAACGCGCAAGGCTCGCGCAGGTTCAAGAAGATGCTGCTCGAAGAAGATTACGACGGCATTCTGGAGTTGGCGCGCGAACAAGTGGACGGCGGCGCGCACGCCCTCGACATCTCCTGCGCGGTGACTGAACGTCCCGACGAAGCCGAACTCATGCGCAAGGTCGTCAAGAAACTCGAAATGGGCGTGGACGTTCCGCTCGTGATTGACACCACCGAACTCGACGTGCTGGAGGTCGCCCTCAAGACCGCGCCCGGACGCTGTCTCATCAACTCCACGCATCTCGAAGCGGGACGCACCAAAGCCGACAAGGTTTTCAAACTCGCCAAAGAACATAACGCCGCTGTCATCGTCCTGACCATTGACGAAAACGGCATGGCCAAGACGCGTGAGAAAAAACTGGAAGTCGCCAAACGAATCTACGACATTGCCGTCAATGAACACGGACTCAAGCCCGAGGATTTGGTCTTCGACGCGCTGACTTTCACGCTGGCAACGGGCGACCCCGAATTCGCCAACTCCGCCATCGAAACCATCGAAGGCATTCGCCTGATCAAACAGAATTTGCCGGGCGTGATGGCCTCGCTTGGCGTCAGCAATTTGTCATTCGGACTTGCGCCGCAGGCCCGCCCGGTCTTGAACTCGGTCATGCTGTATCACTGCATGCAAGCCGGGCTTGACATGGCCATCGTCAACGCCGCCCACGTCAAGCCTTATGCCGAGATTGATGAAAAGGAACGCGAGCTGGCCGAAGACTTGATCTTCAACCGCCGTCCCGACGCGTTGCAGAGATACATCGAATACTTCGAGAAGGTTACTCCAACATCCGAATCATCCGCTGCCGATCCGACGGAAGGCATGACCCCCGAACAGCGCCTGCACTGGAAGATCGTGCATCGGAAGAAAGAGGGAGTGGAGGCGGATATTGATGAGATCATCACTCGCTCCCTCACCCCTAACCCCTCTCTCGAAGGGAGAGGGGGACTCCCTTCCCCCTTCGGGGGAAGGGTCGGGGATGAGGGCGGACTCCCTCTCCCACTGGGAGAGGGCAGGGGTGAGGGAATACCTCGCGAATACAACCCGCGCCTCCCCGACGAACTCAAAAAACGCATCCGTGAACTCCGCAAAAACGTCACCGACGCGGAAAAACTCTTGTGGAGAATCCTTCGCAATCGTGGATTTCACGACGCCAAGTTCCGCAGACAACATCCGAAAGAAGGTTTTATCCTAGACTTCTACTGCCATGAAGCAAAGCTTTGTGTTGAACTGGATGGAAGTCAACACAAGGAGGACGAGCAAGTCAAATATGATGAAGAACGCACAAAGATTTTGTTTGAAAGAAGAGGAATCAAAGTTATTCGATTCTGGAATAGCGATGTTCTAAACAAAACCGAAGAAGTATTAAATGTCCTTTGGGATTTATTAGACGAGAGGTTGCCCTCGAACTCCCTCACCCCTAGCCCCTCTCCCGTTGGAGAGGGGAACTCGCTCCCTTCTCCCTTCGGGAGAAGGGCTGGGGATGAGGGCAACTTCCTTCCCCTTTCGGGAGAAGGGTCGGAGATGAGGGAAGACCCCCTCTCCCCTCGGGAGAGGGCTGGGGTGAGGGCTAGCCAGCACGAAACCGCCGTCCACACCCTCAACACCGTCCTCCTCCCCGCCATGAAGGAAGTCGGCGACAAATTTGGCGCGGGCGAACTCATCCTGCCCTTCGTGCTGCAATCCGCTGAAGTGATGAAAAAAGCCGTCGCGCATCTCGAAAATTATCTTGAGAAGAAAGAAGGCACGAGCAAGGGGCTGGTCGTGCTGGCCACGGTTTACGGCGACGTGCATGACATCGGGAAGAATCTCGTCAAAACGATTCTCTCCAACAACGGCTATGATGTGATTGACCTCGGCAAGCAGGTACCTGCCGAAACCATTATTTCCAAAGCCGTTGAAGTCAACGCCACCGCGATTGGACTTTCGGCGTTGCTTGTATCAACATCAAAACAAATGCCGCTCATCGTCAACGAACTTCACCGCCGCAATTTGAAATTCCCGGTGCTGGTGGGCGGCGCGGCCATTAATCGCCGCTTCGGGCGTCGCATCCTGTTCGCTGAAGATGGCAACGCTCACGAACCCGGCGTCTTCTACTGTAAGGACGCATTTGAGGGTTTGGAGACGATGGATCAACTCATCGTCCCCGAGAAACGCGAAGAGTTGCTGGCGCAAATCCGCCGCGAAGCGGACCTCGAAATGGGTCGCGCTTCACAGGTGCCTGAGCATCGTAAAACAGCGACCCGCTCACAGGTCCAGCCTGAGCCGATCAATCATCCCCTCAAATGGGGTGCGCGCGTGGTCAAGGACATGCCGCTCGAGATCGTGTTGAAGCATCTCAGCCTCAATGAGTTATATCGTTTGTCGTGGGGAGCGAAGAACGCCCACGGCGCGGAATGGGACAAATTGAAAAAGGAATTCGATGCGCGTCTGCAAAAGATGACCAGGGACGCATTGCGATTCAAATGGCTTAAACCGCAGGGCGTGTATGGACTCTTCCCATGCCAATCGGACGGCGATGAATTGATTATCTATGATCCTGAAACAATCAACTCTGCCTCGCCGGATGAACTGACGCGCTTCTCGTTCCCGCGCCAACCCTACGACGATCATCTGGCGCTGTCTGATTATTTTGCTTCAGTGAATTCAGGAAAAATTGATGTCGTTGCATTCCAAGTCGTGACTGTCGGACAGGAAGCCACAGAAAAATTTGACGCGCTTCAGGCTAAGGGCGATTACTCCGAGGCGTACTTCACGCACGGGCTGGCCGTCCAGACCGCGGAGGCGACGGCGGCCTATTTGCACAATCACATCCGCCGCGAGCTGGGCATTGCGGAGGATCAGGGCAAACGCTATTCGTGGGGCTATCCCGCCATCCCCGAGCTCGAGGACCACAAGAAGGTCTTTGAGTTATTGCCCGCCGAAAAAGAACTCGGCATGACTCTCTCCGCCGCATACCAATTGATTCCCGAACAATCCACCGCCGCGATCATCGTCCACCACAAGGACGCCAAGTATTACAGCGTGGGCGAAAGCCGCGTGGAGCAGTTGATGAAGTGATGCGCGAATTTACGCTAATCTTCGCGAAAGGATCTGTGTAAATTCGCGAAGATTAGCGGAGTAAGTGATGACTTTTTTGAAAAAGCAATCTCCTTTAATCATCTTCATAATTGCTGTCATTCCTGGCTTATTCATCACGCACCAGTACGGCGAATCGTGGGACGAACTGCAATTCTACAAATATGCCGACCGTGCCCTCGCTGCCTATTCGTCGTGGCCGCGCACAGGGCAGATCGAACTGACCGGCAACACCTACGACAACTACGGCCCGGCCTTCGTGATGGCCGTCCAACTCGGCGCGAAAATCCTCCAGCCCATTTTCCGCTGGAGCGTCTCCGACCTGCGCCATCTGCTTTACTTCATCACCTATCTCGTCGGCATCTGGGCTTTTTACGCGCTCGCAAAAAGATGGCTGAGTCAAACCTCGGCGGTCGGCGCGACCCTGCTGTTCGCGACCCAACCGCTCTTCTGGGGTCACGCCTTCATCAGCCCGAAAGACATTCCGTTCCTCACCTTCCTTTTGCTGACTCTCGAATTCGGATTCAGAATGGTTGACTCATTGCCTGAATGGTCTTCACCCAATCGGACTCTGCTCGCTCTGACCGCCCTGTGGCTGGCTTCCGTGTTCGGACTCTTCCTCGCCACCCCGGGCATCCACGCGTGGATCGAATCCCTCGTGCGCGCCGCGGCCGCCGGACAGACAAATATAATTTCTTCTATCGCGTCCGACATTCACACAGCGAAGCCTGAAATCTACATTCAAAAGTATTTCGTCTACTTCCTCTGGGCGCGCGCCATCTTCTTTCTTCTTTCCACTTTCCTTCTCGCACTTCTCTATCGCAAATATCATCCTTCATCCTTCATCCTTCTGGCTTCCATTGCCCCCGCGGCCATCCTGCTGGGAGTCACCACCTCCATCCGCGTGCTTGGACCGTTCGCCGCGTTCTTCGTCACGCTTTACGCATTACGCAATAAAGGAAAGAAGACCCTCCCCGCGTTGGCCGTCTATGCCATCATCTCGTTGGTCGTCACGTATTTGACCTGGCCGTATTTATGGCTAAATCCCATCGGACACTTTGTCGAGAGTGTGCGCGTGATGTCGGAATATCCCTGGCAGGGACGGGTGCTGTTCAACGGCGCGGACTATCCGTCCACCGGGTTGCCTGCTTCGTATCTGCCCGTCCTGTTGGGGATTCAATTAACGGAACCGGTTTGGGTTTTGTTTGCAGTTGGTTTGGCGGTGACCGTCTACGGGTCCGTGAAGAAGCGGATGGAGAGTCTCACATTGCTCGCGTTGACTGTTATCTGGTTCATCCTCCCGCTGATCGGATTCATCGTCACGCGTTCGCCGTTGTACGATAACTTCCGCCAGATCTTTTTCATCCTTCCGCCGATCTTTCTTGTGGCGGGAGTCGTGTTTGAAAAAATCAAACGCCCCGCGCTGCAAATCGCTTTGATTGCGTTATGTGTTCTGCCGGGTGTCATTGACGGCGCGCGCTTGCATCCATACGAATACATTTATTACAACCGCTTCATCGGCGGCGAGGCAGGCGCGTTCCGCAGATTCGAATTGGATTACTGGGGCACGTCGTATCGCGAGGCCGCGGGCTGGCTGAATGTCAACGCGCCTGCCAACGCGACCATTTGGGCCGAAGGCCCGGCGCATTTGCTCGGCTTGTATCTGCGCCCCGATTTGAAACTTTATTCATCCTACGAAGCCCAGCGCGCCGACCGTTATGATTACGTGGTGGCGCTCACACGCTACAATTTGGATTTGCAGTCCTACCCCGATGCACCGGTCGTCCACACGATTGAACGCAACGGATCACTTTTAGCGGTGATCAAGAAACCCTGATGGAGAAACCATGAGCAATCTACTTGAACGTCTTAATTCGGAAGTGATCCTGGCCGATGGCGCAATGGGAACCATGCTCCACAGCCGCGGCGTGAGTTTCGACAAATGTTTCGATGAATTGAATCTCACCAACCCCGCGGCGGTCGCCGATGTGCATCGTGAATACATCGAAGCGGGCGCACAGTTGGTGTTGACCAACACCTTCGGCGCGAATCGATTCAAACTGGGCAAACATGGACTCGAGAAAAAAGTTACAGAGATCAACAAAGCCGGCGTGGAATTGGCAAAGCGCACGGTGGCCGCGTCGTTCAAAGACGTGTTGGTGGCAGGCGACATCGGGCCGCTGGGCGTGCGCATCGCCCCATTCGGACGAGTCCAGCCCGAGGCGGCGCGTGAAGCGTTTGCCGAGCAGATCAACGCGTTGTGCGAGGCTGGCGCGGACTTGATCGTCATCGAGACCATGACCGATCTGCATGAAATCCGCGAGGCCATCAAAGCTGAGAAGGAAAATTGCACATTGCCCGTCGTTGCCTCGGTCACCTTCACGCGCGATGACCGCACCGTGCTCGGCGATGATCCGATGAAAGTGGCGCGCACACTGCATGAAGCAGGCGCAGACATCATCGGCGTCAATTGCTCCGGCGGCCCCGCGCAACTGCTCCGCATTTTGAAACAGATGCGCCATGCCGTGCCGGATGGAAAGTTCTGGGTCAAACCGAACGCGGGCTGGCCCGAACAAGTCGGTGGCCGCATCATGTATCCCGCAGACCCTGATTACTTCGGCGATTATGCGCTGTCCTTTCGCGAGGCGGGCGCCTGTATCGTCGGCGGATGTTGCGGAACCACGCCTCAACACATCGCGGCGATGCGCAAAGCGCTTGACACCGCGCCGGAAATCAACCCGATGCACATCACCATGTTACCCGCCGAGGAAATCATCGAAACCGCGCAGGAACAGCCCACACAGTTCGCGCAAAAACTGGCGGCGGGCAAATTCACCATCTCGGTCGAGATGGATCCGCCGCGCGGTCTATCCACCCATAAACTTTTGGCGGGCGCGTCCCTTTTGACCGAGGCCGGCGCGGACGTGATCAATGTGGCCGACTCGCCGATGGCGCGCATGAGAATGTCCGCCTGGGCAGTGTGCGACGTGGTGCAACGCAAAGTCAATGTGGAGACCACGCTTCATTTCCCGACCCGCGGCCGGAATCTGCTGCGAGTGCAAGGCGACCTGCTCGCGGCGCACGCGCTCGGCATCCGCAATGTGTTCGTGGTGATGGGCGACCCGACTGCCATCGGCGATTATCCCGAAGCGACCGATAATTATGATCTCGTTCCCTCCGGCTTGATCAAACTTATCAAGCAGGGATTCAACGCGGGCGTGGATCATTCCGGGACGAGCATCGGGCAACCGACCAACTTCTTCGTCGGCGCGGCGCTGAATCTTTGTCCGCCGGATGCAGATCACGAGATCAAGAATCTGCATCGCAAGGTCAAAGCCGGGACCGATTTCTTCATCACCCAGCCCATCTATCAAGCCAAAGACGGTGAAGGATTCTTGGCGAAGAATGAATTGAAGCATGGCGCGTTGAACAAGCCGGTGCTGGTCGGCGTCCTGCCGCTGGTTAGCTTGAAACACGCCAACTTTCTCAATCACGAAGTGCCCGGCATTTCGATTCCTGATGAAATCATCGCGCGCATGGAAAAAGCGGGCGACCATGCCGCAGAAGAGGGCGTGAAGATCGCGGTAGAATTGATCGAACAGATCAAGCCGTGGGCGCAGGGCGTTTACATCATGCCGCAGTTCAGCCGCTTCGATTTGATCGCAGACATCATAGACAAAGTAAAAGAGCCAGAGAGAGCCGCATGATCATCAAGTGGTTGCAGAGACTTTTTATTGCATTGATCGTAGTGATGAGTCTCTATGCAAGCATTCAGACATTGATCTCCACAAAAGATTTGGGAAGCACCAGCGATGACCCGGTCGCAGATTGGGAAACCCGCTTCGAGCCGCTGAAGAAGCGGCTTCCGTTTGAACGCGGGGTCGTTGGCTATATTTCTGACTCAAGCGTGCCCGGCGCAGAATTCGATCCCGCCGATGAGGAGGGTGAATATGTTCTCGTGCAGTATGTGATGTCGCCCATCATCATCGTCAAAGGCACAGAGCAAGAATGGAATATTGCCAACCTGAGTCCAAAAGCCTATAAAATCTGGAGCAAGTCGAACACGGGACAGTTTGATATCATCCCGTTCAAGGGCAACATCTATCTTCTCCATCGGGTGAGTAAATGATGATACGCAGTTTCACGTCGTTGCGAGGCGGTGCTTTTCCGCCGAAGCAATCTCCGCTGATGCCACGCGAGGGAATTGCTTCGGGCTTCGCCCTCGCAACGACATCAAAAAGAAAGGTGGGGCAATGATCCTGCTCATTGTCATCTTTCTTGTGCCCATTCTCATCGGCGGGCTGGTCGTTCATCTTCTCTGGCCTGAGAGAGATTTCAAGATTCTGATTTTCAAAGCCTTCCTGGGAATTGGGATTGGCCTCGGACTTTCATCCCTGCTCTATTTTCTTTATCTGCTCCCGTTTGCAGGCCAACACTGGTTCATCTTCGTTCAACTGACGATCTTCCTGACGCTTTTGGCCCTCACGATTTGGAAAGAAAGAAAGCAGGCCTGGCCTCCCCTCCCGCGCTGGAATTTGACGCGCACACAAACGATTCTTTCCGCGCTTGCCCTGATCGTCTTTTCGATTTCTCTCGCCAGCACCGCCAGTTATCTCCTGCGCCGCAAGCAGGGAGATTGGGACGCGTGGATGATGTTCAACCGCGCCGCGCGCTTCGTCTATCGCGACCAGGCTCACTGGCTCGAATCCTTTTCGCGCCAAATGGACCCGATCTTCCACGCCGATTATCCTCTGCTCCTGGCGATGAATACCGCCTCCGGCTGGGATGCACTCGGCATGGAGACGCCCCGCGTGCCGATGATTCAGAGCGCGTTGTTCGCAATTGCGTGTCTAGGATTGGCGGTCAGCGCGCTGGCCTCGATCAAATCCACCTCGCAGGCCGCGCTGGGACTGATCATTTTGTGGGGCACCCCCGCGCTGGTGGACGAAGGTTCACGCGAATTGGCAGATGTCCCGCTGGCGTTTTATATTTTGGCAACCGGAATTTTGATTTATCTTTTTGTGATTCACAGAAAACCGGCCTTGATTGCATTGGCGGGTCTCACCGCGGGCCTCGCCGCGTGGACAAAGAACGAAGGCAGTCTGTTCGTGATCGCGGTTGGCATCGCGCTTGCTGTCGCTTTCTTCAAGCAAAAGCCTTTCCGCATCCTTTCGCTTTACGGGCTGGGTCTCGCCTTCCCCTTTACCATCGTGCTTTATTTCAAACTTTTCCTCGCCCCGCCCAGCGATGTGTTGAGCAACGGCGCGACGCGTTCGCTTCAACAAATCCTGAACCCCGCACGCCATCTGGAAGTGCTGAAATTCTTCTGGGATCAATTCATCCACTTCGGCAACTGGACGGGTGTGTCACTGGTCATCGGTATCATCCCAATCCTGTTGGTCTATTTCCTGCTTTTTCGTGCTCCGATCAACAAAGAACGTCTCCCGTTCTACTACGCAGGGATTACAATTCTCGTCATTCAGGCGTTTGGCGATTATGCGGTCTATCTCATCACCCCTTATGATCTAACCTGGCATCTGACCTACTCCGCAACCCGCATCGTCCTGCAGGTCTTTCCGTTGATCACGTTTTTGATTTTGTCCGCCAGCCAAACACCGGAGACAGTTTTCAGCAACGAACGGCTCGTGAAGCAATCTGCTTAATCCGTGAAATCTGTGGATGGAACCATGCTACTCACCGTTGATATCGGAAACACCAATTTAACCCTCGGCCTGTATGAGGGCGATAAACTCAATCCGCACTGGCGGCTCGCCACCGACCATAATCGGATGCCGGATGAATACGGCCTGCAATTGCTCGGCCTGCTTCAACACGCGGGCAAATCGGTCAAGGATTTGACCGGCATCTGCCTCGCCTCGGTCGTGCCGCCATTGACCAACCGCGTTGTGCAGGCTTGCCGCGAATATTTGAAACAAGAGCCACTGGTCGTGGACACGGGAGTCAAGACCGGAATCCGCATCCGTTACGAGGACCCGAAAGCGGTCGGCGCGGACCGTGTAGCGGACGCGGTCGCGACGATGCACCTCTACGGCGGCCCGGCCTGCATCGTGGACTTCGGCACCGCCACCACTTTCAACGCCCTCACCAAAGAAGGCGATTACCTCGGCGGCGCGATCACCGCCGGCATCAACCTCGCCGCGGACGCGCTCTTCACACACGCGGCCAAACTTCAGCGCATTGATCTGCAACGCCCTCCCTCCGTCATTGGCCGCAACACCGTCCATGCCATGCAATCGGGACTGCTCTTCGGATATGTGAGCATGGTCGAGGGCATGGTGGCCCGCTTTCGGTCCGAGTTGGGAAGCGACATGAAAGTCATCGCCACGGGCGGCCTCGCGGAAACCGTCGCGCAGGAAACCAAAGTCATCAACATCCTCGCGCCGTGGCTTACACTGGACGGTCTGCGCATCATTTGGGAACTCAATCGTTAAAGTTGCATAAGCATTCGAAAATAAAACGCGGACGGGTGTACAATCCACCGTCCGCGTTTTTTCAAGGAAGGAATATGAACTCTCGTTTCGCCCTCGTTTTGATCACCACATTATTATTGACCGGATGCAACGGAACCGTGTTCGCCGCCGATCCCACCGCGACGGAAACAACCACGCCTCTTCCTCCGACGGAAACGGCCACCGTTACATTGACTGCTTCGCGAACCATCACCCCAACGTTTACTCCCTCACCCACCGCAACGCCAACCTGGGTGGTGCAAGGCCCGGACGCGGTCCAAGTGCCGATCCTGATGTATCACCACATTGCGGTCTCGCCCGTGGACAGCCGCTACTACGTTCCGCCCGATAGATTCGAAGACGAGATTCGCCTGCTTCACAATTGGGAATACACGCCCATCACAACCACCATGCTGGTGGACGCGATTCAAAACGGAGCCTCGCTTCCGCCGCGTCCGATCATCATTACCTTCGATGACGCCAACGAGGATAACTACACCAACGCGTTTCCGATCATGAAGAAATATGGCATGACCGGCGTTCTCTATCTTCCTTATGACTACATCGGCGGCACAGGCTATTTGACAGTGGACGAAATCAAAGAGATGGCCGCCGCGGGCTGGGAAGTGGGAAGCCACAGCCTCGATCATCCCAACCTGACCATTCTGGATCAACCGCGTCTGCGCGCCGAGATCGTAGATTCACGCAAGAAACTACAGGAATTGCTTGGAGTTCCCATTTTGACCTTTGCCTATCCATTCGGCGATGTGGGAAGCGCCGAAGTGGATTACGTGAAGTTCGCGGGCTACATCGCCGCCATGGGCGCGACGGGGTACACCGCCGATCAGGGAAAGAATAACTTATACGTCTTGCAACGCTCCGAGATCAAAAGCTCAGACGATGCGAAATCTTTTATCCGTTTTCTGCCCTGGGCCGGAGACCCGTCATTCATTCCCACGGATACGCCCACACCCACGCCGACGGCTTCGCGCACACCAATCCCAACATATACACAATACCCAACGAAGACGCCAACTCCGTGAAAAATCTGTAGCCGCTGGAGGATGCCATGCCAGACTTTCCGGTCATTCGGGCTTTTCGAGAAAGCAAGACGCCGATCCGTCCGTTACTGCGTCGCTTTGGCGTGGTGAAAACAACCATCGCGGTTACGCTTATCGCCATCGTCTTCTCGGTGATCATCACCGCGGCCATTGACTTTGTAATAGACGGTTATATCTCCCAGACGGCCATCATCCTATCCATTGCCGCGCCAGCCATTATTGCGCCTCTCTTTGAGTATCGTTCTCTTTCCCTGCTCGATCAATTGGACAAGACCGAACAGCAGTTGAGAATTCTGTCCGTCACCGACGACCTGACCGGGGCTTACAACCGCCGTCATTTCTTTGAACTGGCAAACAACGAGATCGCACGCATCCAGCGTTACGGCGGGACCTGCTCCATCGCCATTTTGGATTTCGACAATTTTAAAATGGTCAACGACACCTACGGTCACATTGCAGGCGACCAGGCGCTTGTACAGGTCAGCAAAGCCTGCATGGAAAACATCCGCGGGAACGATGTGTTTGCAAGATACGGCGGCGATGAGTTTGTCTTTTTGTTCCCTCAAACAAGCGATGCGCAGGCCAAGGAATGCCTGGATCGAGTGATGAAGAAGATTGCCGAGATCACCATCCACGCGGAGGTTGACATTCATCCTAAAGTCAGCATCGGCTTGTACACCTTCAGCCCGAAAATCAACACCCTCGACAGCCTCCTGCAAAACGCAGACATCGCGTTATACAAAGCCAAACAAAGCGGCGGAAATCGAGTCGCTTAACCCGCACTTGACAGTCCCTTGTTTTTGCAGATAATAAAGGCCAACAGGCGAGCCTAATAAAGGCAATGAAAGAGGAAAGTAGATCGGCGGATGCCGTCAGAGAGGCGCAAGAGCAAAGTTGGAACTTACGCCCGGCACAAACCAGTCGAAGTTCCCTCTTGAGCCGCTCGAGTGAAGCGTGCCATGGTCGCTTCAAGTGTCACGTGTGTAGTCCGAGCCGCAGTCCCAGCGTTAAGCGGGAGGCCGATAATTGTCGGCGCAAAGTGGATTCATAGAATCAACGTGGGTGGTACCGCGGGAAGTCTCCCTCCCGTCCCATTGTGTGGACGGGAGGTTTTGTTTTAGACCATAGACGATGGTCAATCGTCCACGGTCCATCGTCATTTTGGAGGCATGAATGCTCGATAAATTAAGCGAGATCGAAAAAAACGCGTTGGATGCTTTGCAATCTGTGCAAGACGCATCTTCCCTCGACGCGTGGCGGGTCGCCCAACTGGGACGTAGTTCGCCGCTGATGAAGGTCTTTGCAGAGTTGGGCAAACTCTCAAAGGAAGAGAAACCCGTTGTCGGGGCGGCCGCGAACCGAGTTAAAGTCGCGTTGGAGGCCGCGCTCGAGGAACGGGCAAAGGCCGTCAAGTCCGCGGCATTGGCAAAGTCGCTCGAAGAAGAAGCGCTGGATGTGACTCTGCCGGGCCGCACGATCCACCATGGACGCCTGCATCCGTCCACGCAACAACTGCGGCGCGTGCTTGCCATTCTGGCTGAGATGGGATTCCAGGTTTACACATCGCGCGAAGTCGAAACCGATGAAATGAATTTCCAACTGCTGAACTTCCCGCCGCATCATCCTGCGCGCGACATGCAGGATTCATTTTACGTGGAGGCAGGCCAGCGTGGCGACAACCCGATTTTGTTACGCACCCATACTTCGCCGGGACAAATTCATGCCATGCGGCAGTTCGCGGCAATGAATCCGAAAGACCCGCCCCCCATCCGCATCGCGTTGCCCGGCATGTGTTTTCGCTATGAACAGATCACGGCGCGTTCCGAGATTCAATTCAATCAAGTGGAGGGACTGGCCGTCGGCAAAGGCATCACATTCAGCGATCTGAAAGGCACGCTGATTGACTTTGCGCATCGCATGTTCGGGCAGAACGCGCGCACGCGTTTCCGCGCTTCGTATTTCCCGTTCACAGAGCCATCCGCAGAAATGGATGTGGAATGTTTCGTGTGCGGCGGCAAAGGCTGTCAGGTCTGCAAGAATTCGGGCTGGCTCGAAATTCTCGGCTGCGGCATGGTGCATCCGGTCGTTCTACAAAATGGCGGATACGATCCGAAAATCTATTCGGGCTACGCCTGGGGCATGGGGCCGGAACGTCAATTGATGTTACGCTACAGAATCGAAGACATCCGGTATTTCTGGGGAAATGATGTTCGATTCCTGGAACAATTCTAGATTTGCAAATGGTGAATCGGATAAATGGATATTCGATAATTTGATACTCGATATTCGAAAGGGAACAGTATGAGCATCAGCGGATTGGAAAAGTTGGATGTTTGGTGCAAGGCGAGGGACTTCGCAGTGCGTATCAACAAGGAAGTTCTACCTTTGCTCCCAGTTGAAGAGAAATGGTCGCTCGATCAACAACTCCGCCGCTCCTCCCAGAGTATTTCTGCGAACATTGCCGAGGGCCATGGGCGTTTTTACTTTCAAGACAACGTTCGTTTCTGCTATATTGCTCGTGGTTCATTGGAAGAAACTTTGAGTTACATCGTCTACGCAAACCAAGTCGGATATATTTCCGAGGCCCTTTACAAAAGTCTGGCATTAGATGGAGAGAATCTGAACCGGCTTATCAATGGCTACATTGGCTTTCTCAAAAAGAGCAAACAAGGAGCCAACGGACCTGGCGCAAATTACACTATCCGCGAGACTCTGTCAGATTACATCGTCGAAGATAATTTGGCATTGCCAACAGACTCGAATATCGAATAACGAATATCGAACTCCGAAGGAGTATTTATGAAGATACCTCTATCATGGTTGAAAGATTTCATTGACCTCGACGGCCTGTCCGTGGAAGACATTGCCCGCAAATTGACGCTTGCCGGTTTGGAAGTGGATGAGATTCAATATGTTGGCCTGCCCATGCCGACTTACAAAGACGGCGAAAAGCATGAATTCAAAACCAGCGGCATCGCATGGGACCGCGAGAAGATCGTCGTGGCGGAAATTCGCGAGGTCATGCCGCATCCCAACGCGGACCGACTGACTCTGCTCGATCTATTCGACGGACAGCAGGCCCAAACCGTGCTCACCGGCGCGCCAAATATTTTTCACTTGAAAGGACAGGGCAAACTCGCTAAACCAATCAAGGTCGCGTATGCCAAAGAGGGCGCGACGCTGTATGACGGTCACGCCGAAGGCTTGCAATTGACGACTCTCAAGCGCGCCAAGATTCGCGGCGTAGATTCGTATTCGATGGTCTGCTCGGAAAAGGAATTGGGCATCACCGAAGAACACGAGGGCATCATCCTGCTGGATGACGACGCGCGGGTCGGAATGCCGCTTGCAGATTATATGGGCGATGCGGTGCTGGACATTTCCATTTTGCCCAACATGGCGCGCAACGCGAATGTGATCGGCGTGGCGCGCGAACTCGCCGCGCTGACCGGACGCAAACTTAAAAAACCAACCGTGGACAATAGACCGAAGACCGTCCACGGTCCACGGTCTAAGGTCGAAAATATCAGCGATCTCGTCTCCATCGAAATCACGAATCCTGAATTGAATCCCCGTTTCGTGCTGGGATTGATTCGAGACGTTGAGATCAAGCCCAGCCCGTATCAAATCCAGCGGCGGCTCAAGCTGGCGGGCATGCGCCCGATCAACAGCATTGTAGACGCGACCAACTACGCCATGCTCGAGCTCGGTGAACCGCTTCACGCCTTCGATTACGATGTGCTCAAAGGACGCGCGGGAAAGAAAAAGATCAAGATCATCACGCGCAGCGCAAAAGACGGCGAGAGACTCACAACACTCGACAACGTTGAACGCACACTCACTTCCATGAACGTGCTGGTCTGTGATGAAAAAGGTCCGCTTTCGATGGCAGGCGTGATGGGCGGCGCAGAGTCCGAGGTCACAGAAAAGACGCGCAATGTTCTGCTCGAAGGCGCGGCGTGGAACTTCATCAACATCCGCCGCACCGCGAAACAACACAACCTCCCATCCGAGGCTTCGTTCCGATTCTCGCGCGGCGTGCATCCTGCGCTGGCCGAAACCGGCGTGAAGCGCGGACTGCAACTCATGGCTGAATGGTCCGGTGGAAACGCCGCGCCGGGCCTGGTGGACGAATATCCGCTCAAACCGAACGACCCGACCATCACCGTCACGCCAAAAGATGTCAAACGCTTGCTGGGCATCGAGTTGAGCGCAAAAGAAATTGTGAAACTGCTCGAAAGACTTGAGTTCAAATGCAAGATCAAAGAGCCGACACTCGATACTCGAAAGTCGAAAACAAAAAGATCGAAGGTCGAATCATCGGGTATCGAAACTCGGATCGCGGTCACTGCCCCGCCTCATCGTCTCGACATTGGCGAGGGCGTGGTTGGCCTCGCGGACGTGCTCGAGGAAGTGGCGCGCGTGTACGGTTATGATCGTATTCCCGCCACGCGCATGGCCGATGCGCTCCCGCCGCAGGTTGGCAACCCAGTCCATGAATGGGAAGAGCGCCTGCGCGACATTCTCGTCGCGCTTGGTCTGCAGGAAGTCGTCACATATCGCATGACCTCGGTCGAGAGCGAGAGCCGCGTGATCGCACATAACGAATATGTTCGCATCGCAAATCCCATCGCGCCGGAAAAAAGTGTTCTGCGCCGAAGCCTGATCGCCTCGATGCTCGAGGTGGTGGAGAAAAATATCCGCCTCGGCGAGACGCTGGCGTTCTTCGAGATCGGGCCTGTGTTCGAGCCTGTTAAAAATGACTTGCCGCGCGAGCCGCGCAAACTTGTGATCGCCATGACCGGCCTGCGCGACGCGACGGCGTGGGACGTGAAAGATTCGCCCGCGCTGGATTTCTTCGACATGAAGGGCCGCCTCGAACTCCTTTTGAGCGGACTCGGTTTCGCGGATGTTATCTACACTGCAACCGATTCCGTTAACTATTTGCATCCGGGCAAGGCCGCGGAGATCAAGGTCAATGGACAAACTGCTGGTACGTTTGGCGAACTGCATCCGCTGGTCAAGGAAAAATATAATCTCGGCGATCGGCCGGTCCTCGTCGCGGAATTCGGTCTGGAGACTCTGCGCACGTTGAAGCCGACCTACAGCATCATACCTGTCCCCGAATTCCCGCCGGTGTTGGAAGACATCGCCGTCATCGTGGATGAATCAGTGGCCGCGTCACGCGTCGAAGCATTGATCCGCCAAACGGGTGGAAAGAGCGTGACCAACGTCCGCTTATTCGATCTCTATCGCGGCGATCAGATCGGAGCCGGGAAAAAGAGTCTGGCATACAGTCTCACGTATCAGGCTCCCGATAAAACGATGACCGATGCCGAGGCCGCCGCGATCCGCAACAAAATCGTGAAGCGGCTTGAACAGGAAGTCGGCGCGAAGTTGCGAAGCTAGCAGAAACGGTCTGCAAGATTTCCTTGCAGGCCGTTTTCTTTGATCGTATACTGAGTGAAATTCTAAAGAGGAGAAATCATGGATCAGAAAACCAAAGCTATCCTTGCAACAGTTGCGTCCGTTCTTTTGTGTGGATGCCCGGGCCTGTTCCTGTGCTTGTTCGGCGCGCTGACCGCGGCCGGCCAGGGAACTTTCAATGATCAGAGCCTGTCACCCACTGTTGGATTCGTACTTGTTTGCTTGTCTTTGATCTTCATTGTCATCCCGGTCGGTGTCGGCTTCTTCATGTTCCGCAAGAAACCCGAAGCGACGCCCGCCAGCAACGAACCGCTTCCGCCTGCTTCGTAAATCCTATTTTTCAGCATGCCATGCTGAGCATAGCGAAGCATCTCATACAGTGCAAGCGACACTCTTAGATTGCGAAAGATGCGCTCCCCTCAGGGTGACAAATTCTGCTTTTGAATAAGAACGAGCCACGTGATAAAAGCGTGGCTCATTCTTATTTCTCTTCCGGCAAATAGCGCGCTGTCAAAATGGGACAATGCGCGCTTTCGACAACTTCATCCGTCACGCTTGGCGAATACATCTGACGCAATCCGTGCCCGCTGTACGGCGAGCCCATGCAGACCAGATCATAATTGCCATCCTTGATCTCCGTCAAAATTTCCTCGATCACATTTCCCTGCCGCGCTTTGACCGTCGCATTCAGACCCGCGGCCTGCGCGGTCTCCAGAGCCTGCCGCAAATTGCGCCCCGGCAAAGTATCGGTATTGACCAAATCCTGCCAATGTTCGCGCACTGCACGCGCAGTGGGATAGTCCAGGTCCACCTGCGGCACGACGTTGAGCAATGTAACATCCGCTTTGCTCTTGATGGCTACGCGGATCGCAAGATGCTCGGCAGTGACTTCGTACCCAAGTCCGCCAAGGCAGATGAGCATCTTCTTTAACGGCAGACGCGCTTGAGGGACGTATAGAATCGGCGTGGAAATTTGCGCCATCAAATGATGGATGGAACGTCTCACGAGGAAGCGCCGCAGAGGCGGGCGGCCCAACGGGCCCACAACCGTGACACAATCGTGTTTCTTCGCCTCGCGCGGGATGATCTCCTCTGCATCGCCGTTTTGAATCTCGAGCGAGTATTGGATTTCTTTTTGCCGGAACAATTCCACCGCGCGGGCAAAGATGTCTTCCAACGGATACTTGTCGTCAATCGGTGCGCTGGGCAAATGCTCGGCAACGCCCAATAAAATCACCGGCGCGTGGATCGAAGCCGCGGCCCATGCGCCATATTCGATGGAAGGCCACGTCCCTTCAAAGCCATTGGTTGCGATCAAGAATTCAGTTTTCATAGCGACCTACCGAAATAAAATCACGCCTAGCACGCCAGCGCCCAATAACACCAGCGGCGTTGGCGCGCCAAGCAACAGAGCAATCAAACTCAATGCCGCGATCAACAACGGACGCCGGCGAATCTTTTTACTGCCGCGAAACAACTTCCAGGCCGCCACCGTGATCAACATGGCGACCGCCGGAACCATGCCGTGCACAAATCCATTCATCCACGGCTCGTCTTCAAAGTGTTGAACGGCCAGGGTAACGATCAACATGCTCACGGTCGGCGGAAGAATCGAACCAAGCAACGCGGCCAACGTTCCGGCGAATCCGCCCGCCGCGAATCCAACGAACATCGCCAGTTTCAACGCTTCACTGCCGGGTAAAACATTGGAGAAACCAACCGCTTCCACAAATTGCGCTTCGGTCATAATGTGCCCCACCGCGTCTTTGTATAACAATCCCACCGATGCGGGGCCGGAGGAGGTCAGTAGATTGATTTTGAGAAACATCCAAAACAATTTCAGCCAGACCAGGAAACGGGATGGCAGAATGGTGACACGCGGTTTAACGACGATGCGCGGCTTTTTCATCTGAACAAAAAGATTCCCACTATTCCCGCAGCCAGCAGGACGAGAGGCGGGGCCGCGTCAAAAAGAAATGCGGCAAAACTGACGGCGGCCACGACCAGCATCTGCCAGTTGACCATTCCGTCGTTCCCCTTCATCAGCAATTTGTACGCGACGTAAATCATCAGCACTGCCACCGCAGGAGTCAATCCCTCCACGAAGCGGCTGACCCACGCCTCGCGCCGCAAACGATGCAAGACAGCGACCACGCCGAGCATCAAAAGAGTCGGAGGAAGAATCGAACCGAGCAACGCGGCCAGCGCGCCGGGCAACCCCGCCACACGGAAGCCGATGAACATTGCCAGCTGTAACGCGTCACTGCCGGGCAGAACGCTGGAAAATGAAACTGCTTGAACGAATTGCTCTTCCGTGACGATTTTCCCGACTGCCTCCTGATGCAAAAGTCCCACCGAGGCGATGCCCGAGGTGCTGAGTAGATTCACTTTAAGAAACAGCCAAAAAAGAGCGAGTAACGTTTGCAAGTTTCCCTCACCCTTGGCCCCTCTCCCCCGGGGAGAGGGGCTGGGACGAGGGAGAAATATTTTTCACCAAATACAACTCGCCGCGTTCAAAACCGCGATCCAAATAATATTGCCGTGTACCAACAGCGGATATGACTGCCATCCTGCTAAATCCATTTGCTTTCGCGATTTGATCGGCCTGTTCGAGCAGACGCGTTCCAAGTCCTGCATGTTGCGCCGCGCCTTTTTTCTCCGCACCGACCGGAAGCGATTGTCCGTACACATGCACTTCACGGATCAAGGCCGCGCCATCCAGGTCAGCGAGTCCTGTTTGCAACGCGTCTTTAGTGGGCAGAGACAAACGGACAAAGCCCGCTAATTTATCATCAGGTGTCACATAAGAAATGAAATGCTCTTCAGCATGATCCGCCTGGTAAACGAGATCGTCCAATTTCAGCAAAGCAGGGTCAACCTGTTTTCCGCGCACCTCGCGACAGCGGACACATTCGCAATGCGTGCCGCGCCGCTTCATTTCGTCGTGAACGTCCTGCCGCAGGCTCGTGCGGCGGTTGCCCTCCACCACATTCGTGGATGGGATATCGCGAATCACACGGTTGATGCGGCAATAACGCGGCACGCTGGGTTTGATGTCTGCGATCAGGTCAATCAATTGCTTGGTAGTGTACGGATGAAATTCACCGCGCTGCCAGTATTCGTAAAGCTCGGCGTTTGCTAATAATTGATTCGGATAGATTTTTATTTCGTCAGGACAAAAGCCCTGCCACAAACGCGCAAAATCCTCGCGGTCCGATTCGGGAGTCGCGCCGTGCAAATTGGGCATCCAATGCAAAACGATCTTGAACCCCGCGGCGCGAAGCAATGCGGTTGCCTTGCGCGTGCATTCAACGTCATGCCCGCGCTTGTTCATTTCAAGGATGCGATCATCCAAACTCTGCGCGCCCATCTGCACTTTGGTCACGCCGAGATGACGCAACCAACGAAGTTCATCGGGCGTGATCTCATCGGGCCGCGTTTCTATCACAAGTCCCACGTTGCGATGCGGCGCAGTTTCGTTCAACGCCTGCGCTTCAGCCAAATTCACCACGGAGTTCACAGAGTACGCAGAGTTTTCTTTTTGTTTTTCTCTGTGGTCTTCGTGCTCTCTGTGGTGAGAAAATTCATTCATGGCGTCAAAGCATCGCTTCACAAACCATTCCTGATAATCGCGGCGATACGAACTCCACGTGCCGCCCAAAATCAACAATTCAATCTTGTCGGTTGGATGACCGAGCGCTTCCAGTGCTTTAATCCGTGATTTGACCTGCATGTACGGATCGAAGTCATGCTCGAGGCCGCGCATCGCGCCCGGCTCATCGGGAAGGTACGATTTAGGCATCCGCACATCGGTCGGGCAGAAGATACATTTGCCCGGGCAGGGATATGGCTTGGTGAGCACTGTGACCGTCGTCACACCCGAAAGCGTGCGGACGGGTTTCATGCGCAGACGTTCGAGCAGACGCACGTCCGCGCGCAGTTCGCCCGCGTTGACCATTTGATGATACGCGGCGACCAACACATATTTACCGAGATAACCGCCATCTTCGAGCGGATGTTTGCGCAGAGCATCCATCACCGGCCTGCCTTCACGGACTTCGTCCATGACCCGGCGCGCCAGGATCATCCATTCGGGCCGGATGGTATGAGTCGCAACCCATTCTTCCTGTTTCGGCGATCTCATTTCATATCCTCAGGTTTCATCACGAATTGGTCCTTCACTTCGGCCAACTCTTTATGCTTGAACATGTCGGTATGCAAACCGCATTCGATTTTGTGCCGCCCAACCCAGCGACCGGCGCGGTCATTGTCGCCGGCTCCCACCGGAACTGTGCATGGCGCGCATCCAATGCTTCGATAGCCGCGCTCGTAAAGCGGATGCGCCGGCAGATTATGATCCGCGATGTAGGTCTGCACGTCGCTCTTCGTCCAGTTAAGAAGCGGGTTTACTTTCAAGAGTCCGTCATCCTGCAATTCCAAAATCTGCGCGTGCGCGCGTTCGGGAGTCTGGTCGCGTCGAATGCCGCTGATCCACGCTTTCAATCCACTCAACGCCTTTTGCATCGGCTGGACTTTATGGATGTAGCAACACAGGTTCGGGTCCTGGAGCGGAAGCGTGCGTGTATTTTGCCGCGCAAAAATGTCCCAGCGCGAGTCACGATAAAGATCAACGACATTGAGATTCCATTCGTGCTGAATCTGTTCGCGGAAGATCAACGTATCCCAAAAATGATAGCCGGTATCGAGGAAGAAAATTTTGATGTCTGGCTGGATACGCGTGACCATGTGCAGGAGCGCCATGCTGTGCGTTTGAAACGAGGTGCTCACGGCGATCTCAGGCGCGAATTCATCCACCGCCCATTGAATGATCTCCTGTGGAGTCTTCGTTTCGAATTGCGCTGAAAGCGCGCTGGCTTCTTCTTTGGTAAACATTGCCGAAAATTATACCCGTTATAATCACAGCGTGGACTCTGCGACCGCTCAACGACTACTCGCGCTGAACCGCCAGTTTTACACGGAACACGGCGCGGATTTCTCCGCGACGCGCGAGCGACTGCAACCGGGCGTCCTGCGCGTGCTGGGCACCTTGCGCGGCGACGAATCGATTCTCGATCTTGGATGCGGCAATGGCGAACTGGCGCGGACTCTCTCGCGGCGCGGCCATCGCGGCTCGTATCTGGGCCTGGACTTCAGCCTGCCGCTCCTCCACGAGGCGGAACGCGAAGCGTTTGCTTTTCCCGTTCAATTCATGCAAACGGATTTGGTTTCTTTGGATGGGGAGAAAGTAAGAAGTGAGACAAAAGGAGAAAGAGATTTTTCACTCCCCACTTCCCACTTTGATCTCGCGTTTGCGTTCGCTGTTCTTCATCACATTCCCACCATCGAATTGCGATTGAACATCTTGAAAAAAATAAATGAACTATTGAGAGAACATGGCCTCTTCATCCATTCCAACTGGCAATTCCTGAACAGCGAAAAGTTGAAGGCAAGAATCCAAGCATGGGATACAATCGGGTTGAGCGCGCGGGACGTGGAGGCGAACGATTACCTGCTCGATTGGAAGCGCGGCAGGAAGGGTCTGCGCTACGTCCATCACTTTGACGAGGCCGAGTTGACCGAATTAGCCAGCGCCAGCGGATTTGAAATCCTCGAAACCTTTTATTCGGATGGAGAGAATAAGAAATTGGGCCTGTATCAGGTTTGGAGAAAAACGTAGGGGCCTCGCCCCTACAAAGTTGAGGAGAATATGCCCATTGCCATCACGCGCGAAGTCAGCCCGTCCATCAATCAGTGTGAATTGACCTTTCACGAGCGCGAGCCGATCAACTACGAGCGCGCCTGCGAACAACACCGCCAATATGTTGCCGCGCTTCGTTCATTGGGATTGCAAGTTCAAGTTCTGCCCGCTGAACCTGAACTGCCCGATTCGGTCTTCGTCGAAGACACCGCTCTCGTGCTGGACGAGTGCGCGGTGATACTGCGCCCCGGCGCAGACTCGCGCAAGCCTGAAACAGAATCAATTGCAAAGGCGCTTGCACCATATCGCAAATTGTTTTTCATCGAACCTCCCGCCCGCGTGGACGGCGGCGACATTTTACGGGTTGGGAAAAAGATTTATGTCGGCCTGTCCACGCGCAGTGATACCAATGCAATCGAGCAAATGCAAAATTATCTGCGGCCTTTCGGCTACGAAATCAGGGGCGTGACAGTGACAGGCTGTTTGCATCTCAAGTCCGCGGTGACGCAGGTCGCGGAAAATATTTTGCTCATCAATCCCAAATGGGTGGATAAAACCCGTTTCGACGGGATGAATTTCATCGAGACTGATCCATCCGAGCCGTACGCGGCAAATGCAGTTTTGATCGAAGACACGATTATCTATCCAATCGCTTTTCCAAAAACGCAGGAGCGGCTGAAAGCCGCCGGCATCCAAATCGTCAATGTAGACGCGGACGAACTCGCCAAGGCTGAGGGCGCGGTCACATGCTGTTCGTTAATATTTAAAGATTGATAATTTGAAAAAAATAACTGTGTGGGGCACTTCCTTCAAGAAAGTGGCTGACGAGGCGCAACTGCTTTCGCATTACAAGATCATCAAAACTTTTCGCCCTGATGCGGAGGTCACCTTCATCTCACAGCCTCATCACGAGATTCGCAATCACTTCCCTGAAATTCACATCGTGCCGTTCGCCCGTTTGGTACAGGCTTTGTCGAAACTTTTTCAGAGCAATTTACTGGTGATCGGCGGCGGTCCGTTCTTTGAAGATGTTGTGCAAATGGCAAAGTGTGCGCTATTGATCTTCAGCGCGCGTCTCCTTCACATTCCGGTCTTGATTTACGGCGTGACGGTTTTCCCGATCAAATTGTGGTGGGCCAAACTCGGCTATCGCTGGATTTTGAATCAGGCAAGCGCCATCCATGTGCGGGATCAGGTCGCGGCCAAGTCATTAAGCGACATCGGACTGAATCCGCCCAAAGTCCACGCGGGAGGCGACCCCCGCCTCATTTTGGACCCTGATGCGGATGGCCATATCCAATCCATTCTTGCGTCGGAGGGCATTCATCCGCCATTTATCGCGCTGACGACACGTTACATTCATCGCGGCGTTCCGGGCTGGGTCAAACGTACTCACGATTTTGACCCGGCCAGTATTGAGGAATCAAATCGAGTCATGGCGCGTGTGGTGAGCCATTTGAGTGAACTCGGCCAGGTGGTGTTGATCCCAATGCACCCCGACACGGAAGAAGATTTGGAAACAGCGCATCGCATCCGCCAGGAAATGCGAGACCCTGAAAAGCTGAAGATTCTCAGCCGCCGCTACCTGTCTTCCGAAGTGTTGGGAATATTGCGCGCGGCAGATTTACTTTTGGCAGGCCGTCTTGGCTCGGCTTTGTTCTGCTCGATGGTGGGGACGCCCGTGATGGCCGTCGCGTACGAAGACCGCATGAACGAAGTTATGAACGAGCTTGGGCTGGGGAATTATGTCTCAGATTGGCGTATGCTGGATTTTGAAAAGATGATCGCACAGTCTCAACAATTGCGCGCCTCACACGCTGAGATTTCGAAATCCTTGGTCGCTAAATCCGATGATCTGCGCCGAAAGGCCTGGCGAGACGCCGAGCTTTATCGAAAATTCCTGATGTAACATTTCCCCCGATGACTTGGTCAGAAGGTTGCAGAAATCCAAACTTGCAATCAGATTGAAAACATGCTAAAATAGAACACTTGTTCTTTGAAGGAAAGTCGAGGAGATATGCCAACCCAAGTAGGCCAACGCGTTGAAAAAGGCCTGATCGAAAAACGTGAGAACTTATACCACTGGCTGGAAAGCGCCTCCACCGAGGAGAAGCAGGTTTGTCTCTGTGAGGACAACGCCTGTGTAGATCAACATCTGGGTGTGATCGAGTCTTCGCTGAAAAAAGCGGAGGATGGAACACTGGGAATCTGCAAGATATGTCACGGATACGTGGACGAGAATCTTCTGGAGATGGACTACACCAGCAATGTATGCCTGGATCATTTTTCGCCGGAAGAGCGCCGACGTCTTGAAGCCGAACTGGAACTATCGCAAATTATCCAGCGCGCCCTCCTGCCCCAGAGAATCCCCACCGTTCGGGGTCTTGACCTGGCTGTCTTCAACCGCCCCTCTGATATCCTCGGCGGCGATTACTTTGATTTCATCCAATTCAAAGACGGCGCGTTTGGCATGGCGATTGCAGATGTGGTTGGACACGGCGTCTCAGCCAGTATCATCATGTCCAGTCTGCAGACTGCCCTGCGCACTCTTGTGCCTCAGCACGATTCTCCAGCCGACGTTCTGGGACAAATCAATCATTTCTACATTCACAACATCAATCTGACTACGTTCATCACGGCCTTCCTTGCCCGCTTTGAAATCACGACACAGACTCTGACTTATTCCAATGCCGGGCAAACGCCTCCCTTGATCATCAAGGGACAGGGCGGTCAATCCGCCTGGCTGAAGCCAACCAGCGCGGCCATCGGGTTGATCGAAACCTACAACCCGCAACGTGCGTCCGTGAAGCTTTCCCAAGGCGATATCGTTTTCTTTTACACGGACGGCGTGACGGAGGCAAGCAATCCGCAGGGTGAACAGTTTGGCATGAAGCAACTGGAAATATTGCTGGCGGCCAACGCTGACCTTTCCGCACAGGAGATCGTAGCGCTTGTCCGCGAAGAAATCAAAGAATTTTCGGCCGGTCAGGCTTTGGCTGACGATATGACGATGATTGCAATGAAGGTCGCCTAGAGTGTGTATGCAAAATCAATTTCATGTGTCATTCTGAGGAGCGAAGCGACGAAGAATCTCAAATTTTGAACGAAAAAAAACGAGATTCTTCGCTCCCGTTGGTCGCTCAGAATGACATGAGACGAAT
>Ga0070741_10000527_pt1 | contig 136455 bp, 108 predicted proteins | sample Coa_R1_4_FD_66440 | JGI IMG/M metagenome (GOLD analysis project Ga0070741, IMG submission 66440) | Surface soil microbial communities from Centralia Pennsylvania, which are recovering from an underground coalmine fire - Coalmine... | ecosystem: Environmental > Terrestrial > Soil >... | reverse complement strand
ACTCGACTGCATGAAGCCGGAATCGCTAGTAATGGCGTATCAGATCGACGCCGTGAATACGTTCCCGGGCCTTGTACACACCGCCCGTCACATCACGAAAGTGAGTTGTACTAGAAGTCGTCGCGCTAACCGCAAGGAGGCAGACGCCCAAGGTATGACTCATGATTGGGGTGAAGTCGTAACAAGGTAGCCGTAGGAGAACCTGCGGCTGGATCACCTCCTTTCTAAAGAACAGCGATGGCTCAGCCTGCTATGGTGTGCAGGCAATGCCGTCCACGCATCGGAAGCTCTCACGGGCTTTCGCTGCAGCGTTCGAGTTACTCGTCGCGCGGGTTCTGGCAGATCGTTATCGGTTGTCTCGAGCGAGCAATTTTCTAAGGCTCCGATTTTGCAAAAATCGGAGCCTTTTTCTTTTTTTGCCTCGCGCCGCCGCAGGCGCCGGCGGAAGCTTTACCGCGGCTGGCCATAATGTGTAGAGTGAGCGCATGCTGAATCGTGCTGCGGTATTTGCTGCCTTGTTGTGCTCGGTTGCTTCGACGCGCTCGCTTGCGCAATTGCCTGGGACAACGGATCCGCTGAAGGCCGGCCAAACCGCCAACGCCGCAGCGGCGTGCTCGGCCACGGAAAGCTCCGGCTGCGCCCAAGCTGCAGCGAAGCTGCTGCCGCTGATCCTCGGCCCATCACCGCTTGAGGAAAATCTGCGGCGGCTTACGGACGAGGTGGGCGGCCGGGTTACGGGTTCCCCGCAGATGGTGAAGGCCGTGGCATGGGGAGTGGCGGCATTCCGCGCCGCCGGAATTGACGTCCACACCGAGAGCTACACTCTCCCCGTAACGTGGTCGGAAGGAAAAACACAGCTGCTGATGACTGGGCCGTTTCTTGCGGAGAACGGATCCGGTGGAATGGGCCGCGGCTTGCGTGGCTTGCCGCTGCGCGCCGTTTCAGAGGCGTGGGGCCCGGCGGCTCCTGGAGATGGTATCGATGCCGTGGTCCTTGATGTGGGAGAGGGCGAAGAGGCGGACTTCGCCAGGGCGGGATCAATCCGGGGTGCGGTGCTACTGGTGCACAGCGAAATCGGGAGCACATGGGCCGACCTCTTCAACGAGTATTTGCGTCCGCCGGCCATCATCGCCCGGGCAGTAAAAGGCGGTGCGGCCGCCATTCTATGGATGGGTGCCCGCGAGCGGCTCCTGCTGTACCGCCACGGCAATTCGTTTGACGGGAAGGTCGATAAGATCCCTCAGGCGATCGTCGCGCGCGAAGACGCCATGCGATTGGCGCGGGCTGTGGCCGCTTACCCGGGGAAGGTGCGCGTCGTGCTCTCGATGCCGAATACGATTGCCGGCCCGGTGCAGCAGGAAAATGTGGTCGGCGAGATTCGCGGCTATGAGAAGCCGGACGAGACGGTGATTCTGGGCGCGCACCTTGATTCTTGGGAACTGGGCACAGGCGCGCTGGATGACGGCTGTAATGCGGCGCTGGTGATTGAAGCAGCGCGCGCTATCAAGGCCACCGGGTTGCTGCCCCGGCGCACGATTCGCTTCATTCTCTTCAGTGGCGAGGAGCAGGGCGCCATCGGTTCTTACGAGTACGTGAAAGCGCACCGGGATGAGCTGGACAAAATTCGCGCGATGATCGCGTTTGATGCGGGTGTGGGCCGCGTCACCGGCTATTCGCTCGGAGGCCGCCGCGACATCGAGGTCGGCCTACGCCAGATTCTTGCGCCACTCGACTCCTGGGGCGCGACACACCACACCGCGGACGCATCCTTTGGTACGGACAATCTGGATTTTCTGCTCGAAGGCGTGCCGACGCTCGTCGCCAATCAGCAGGAAGCAAATTATCTGCCGAACTATCACGCAGCATCGGACACCTTCGACAAGGTGGATCTGCGCGAGCTAAAGCTGAACACGGCCGTCGCGGCGCTCACCGCATGGGGCATCGCGGACCGCCCAGAGCCACTGGGCAAGCGGCTTTCCCGCGCCGAGCTGGATGAGCTCGTAAAGGAAACCGGGCTCGATCAGCAGATGAAAATCCTCGGTTACTGGGATGCCTGGCATTCCGGCGCGCGTGGCCGCCACCCCTGAAGATCAAATCGGGCAACGCTAGACTGTCCAAAAGCGCAGCGCCTCTTACGCGTCACGCAAGAATCTTTGCTGGCGCACTCGCTATACTGGAACTGTGAGCGCAGCAAGCAAACCTGCGCCAGAATCGCGAGCGCGGATTCTGGCCATTGACTATGGCCGCCGGCGCATAGGACTGGCCATCGCGGATTCGGAAGCGCGCCTTGCCGAACCGCTCGCCACACTCGATCGCGTGAATCGCAATGCGGATATGCGCCGCTTGCGCGAACTGGCGCGCAAGCACGGTGTTACGCGGATCCTGGTGGGTTTGCCGTTGCGGCTGGACGGCACCCGGGGAGAAATGGCGGAAGAGGCGGAGCGTTTCGCGAATCGCGTGCGGAAGCAGATCGGCGTGCCGGTGGAATTGGCGGATGAGCGGCTGACCAGTTGGGAGGCCGAGCGGAGATTGGAGGAGGAATTTGGAAGAACGGCGCGCGGCCGTTCGCGCGCGAAAGGCGAGGAAAAAATCTCGGCGGACTCCGTGGCTGCGGTCGTGATTTTGCGGGAGTTTCTCACCAAGACGGCAGCGCCCCAGGCCGTGCCGGAGGACATCTAAGCAGAAGGGAAAGAAACGAGAGACACAGAGACGCGGAAAAAAGCTCACCTCTGTAACCAGGCACGAGAAGAGGCTGCGTGAAGATATTTGCCACATTGCTGCTGATTGCGGTGCTGGCTGCCGGCGGCGCGGCGGCGTGGATTTGGTATGCGCTGACCCAGCCCTATCAGGGTTTCGCGCCGGAAGGCGTGTTCGTCACGGTGCCGCACGGGGCCTCGAACCGGGGTGTCGCGCGTTTGCTGGCGCGAAACGGCGTCATCCGCAGCGCACTGGCCTTCGAGCTTTACTCGCGGCGTCACCCGAAGCGCAAGCCGGAAGCCGGCGAATACTTCTTCAGCACCCCGGCAAGCGGGCGCGACGTTTTCTGGAAAATCGCCAGCGGCCAAGTATTCGAACAGCCCTTCACGGTACGCGAAGGCGAGACCATGTTCGATATCGCTCGAGAACTGGAGACCGCGAAGTTCATGAGCGCGGAGGAGTTTCTGAAGGCGGCGAGCGATCCGGCGCTCGTGCGCGATATCGCGCCGCAGGCGGAGACGCTCGAAGGCTTTCTGTACCCCGCAACTTATAATCTGCCGCGGCATCCAATTCCCGCGCAACTCACCGCGGAGATGGTGGCGCACTTCAAGACCGAATGGACGCGTATCGTGCAGACCGCGAAAAGCGATGGCGGGCAAGCGACGAATCACAGGCCGGTTATCTCAATCGTGACGCTCGCCTCCCTGGTCGAGCGCGAAACGCCCAGGCCGGAGGAACGGCCGCTGGTCGCGGGAGTGTTCGAGAACCGGCTCAATCACCGCATGCTTCTGCAATGCGATCCGACGGTCATTTATGGGCTTGAGCGCCTTGGGGAATACAAGGGTCTGCTTACAGGGAGCGATTTGCGTTTCGATTCGCCATACAACACGTACGTCCACGCCGGGCTGCCGCCGGGACCGATCGGCAATCCGGGCGAGGCTTCCTTGCGCGCTGCGCTCGAACCCGCCAAGACCGACTATCTCTATTTTGTGGCAAATACGCAGGGCGGTCACTTTTTCAGCGCGACACTGGCGGAACACAACAAAAACGTGACAAAGTATCGTCGGCTTCTGGCAGGTTTGCCGGCTGATCCGCCCCCTAAGCCGCCGAACACCAAGAAACCGAAAACGCAGAGCCAGCATAAGCACAAAAACGCAAGGGCGGCGCACATCTCCCGCTAGCGTCAGAAGAAGCCGCGGAAAGTCCGATGAAAGAAGAATCCCTGAAGACGAAGAAAGAAATGATTCTGGAAACGGCGCGGGAAATCGCGCCGCAAAGCTGGACGCTTGCCGAAGTCGATCAACTGCGCCGCAAACTCATCTCCGAGCACGGCGAAGCCGGAAAAACCGGATCGGACTACATCGCCGACGTGCTGAAAAGCGCGGGATACAAGGTCGCGCTTTCGCAGCAGGAAGAAGCGGAAGACAAGTACGAGGAAGAATTCGAGGACTTGCTGCATTTTCGCACGCTGCAGGATGCCGAAGTCAGCCTGATGCGGCTGGATGAATTGATGCGGCGCTTCCGCGCGCACCGGGAGCTCGCTGCGGTCGAGCGCGTGCTGAACGTGGCGCGACTCGGAAAGAGACGCGCGGAAATGATCGCCCGCAATCCGAAGGTGGAAGCGCAGAAACGGGCCGAAAAATCCGAAATCGCGAACTGGTTCCGCATATGGCTGGAAACGCCAGACGCGTTTTTTGACTGGCTGGACGTGCGGAAGCAGTCGCCGGAATTTCGCGCAAAATTTCCGCATCTCGAGGATGAAGGGTGAGCGAAACGGGCAACGGTGCCGCCGAGCGCAAGGCTCTCGAGCTGCCTCCCTATTCCCTGGATGTACAGCAATTGGACCTTGGCGAGCGGACCAAGGCGGTTGGTCTCGAGCTGGTCCAGACGGAAGACCGGGAACCGGTCAGGGGACCCGCGGCAGGGCAGATGTGGGCGGCGATTTTTCCAGCCCTGGCTGCATCGGAGCACTACGCAATGGATTTCTTCAGCCACCTGGACCGGGTGCGGGATTTCTGCAAGGCGCACCAGATCGATTTTCGGGAAGCGGCGGAGCGTTGCCTGGTGATCACTCAGCCGAGGCCCGAAACGTTGCGTGAACTCTTCCTGCGATTCGAGGGCGAAACGTTTGGGATCCGCGCCGGAGCCGCGGCGGACGCGACGGATGCGGCGCTTGAGGGCGAACTCTCGAAGCGCGGCCTGGACGCCTATCAGGCTGCATACTCGCGATACACCTTCTGCGCGGTGTGTGAGCCTGAGGATGGTTGGGCGACGCTGCTCAGCGAGACTCTCTGGCCCAGCGAAATTATTCGCAGGCTGCGGCCGGCGCTTCAGCCGTTCGACGTCTACATCGCGCGACCTCAATAAGGGCTAAATCGGCCCCATCCTGCCGAGTGCGTTCGGATACGGTCCCCGCACGGCCCGCGTTCGGAGCCTTTTGCGATGACCTCAGAACCGCGCGATCGGGCCGCGTGAGACGCGGAGTTCAAGGGGGGACTCTGCTATCCTGTACGTTCGATTGTTGGCGGAGCAATTGCAGAGCCTTAGTGTGTCGGGCGGAGCTTCTTGGTAAAACGCGGAGTGTTCTGGATGGCAGTGGCGACACTGGCGGCCGCAGGCTGCGGTTGCCGGGGTCCCGGCGGAGTAAGGAATACGCGGGTAACACCTTCGGCATCGCGGCCCGTAGCGAAGCAGGCCAGCCAGCAGGAGTTGCTGGACAAATACAACCTCATGGCCCAAGGCGTGAATACCATCAACGCCACCATGCAACTCAAGCTGACGGCGGGATCGCAGTATAGCGGGGTCATCGAGGAATATCATGAAGTGAAGGCGTTCTTGCTGGCGAAGCGGCCTTCGGCCATCCGCATGATCGGGCAGGTTCCGGTGATTGGCACGACCGTCTTTGACATGGCGAGCAATGGAACCAGCTTTGAGGTGTGGATACCCTCGAAGAACAAGTTTTTGACGGGAGCCGTGGCCATCGAGCGGCAGAGCGAAAAGCCGGTCGAGAATCTGCGACCGCAGCATCTGCTCGATGCGCTGCTCTGGCCGCCGATTCGTAAAGAAGAGGCGGTGCTCTTTGAGGAGTACAACGACGATACCGGACGCTATTATGTGCTAACCCTGCTGCGCGGCGGGTATCAGACGGAAATTCTTCGCAAAGTCTGGTTTGACCGGAGCAATCTCCAGGTTTCGCGCCTCGAAGATTTCGCCCCGAAGGGGGTGCTCCTTTCGGATGCCCACTTTTCCGATTGGCAGCCGGTGGCGCCCGCCGGAAACAGCGTAACTCCCGCGAACGCTTCTGCACCGGCGCAAGCGAACGCGGTGGACCAGTTTCCGAGGATGATTCGAATTGATCGCCCCAGGGACGACTATCGCCTGGATTTGCAGATCATGAAAATTTCGCTTAATGAAGAACTGCCCGAGGACCGCTTTATTCTGGAGCAGCCGGCGGGATCGGAACTTGTCCGAGTTGGCGAAGATCCGGGAAACAAGAAGCGATGATGGGTGAATTCATCCTGCGGAATCTGCTGCACCGGCCATTGCGAACACTGGTGAGCGTGCTGGCCGTCGCGGTGGAGGTTGCGCTGGTCGTGCTCATCGTGGGTTTGACCAGCGGCTTGCTGGCGGAAACCGCCAAGCGCATCGAGGGCATCGGCGCCGACATCTTGTTGCAGCCGCCTGCCGCTTCGATCTTCCTGAACTTCAGTGGTTCGCCCATGCCGGCCAAGATCGGGGAGAAAATTGCCGAGCTAAAGTATGTGCGAGCCGTGGCCCCGGCGCTGCTGCAATTCAATTCCACAGGAACCGTGGAAACGATCTGGGGAATCGACCGCCAAAGCTTTAATGCGGTCTCCGACGGATTTGTGTTTCTTGAGGGGCGGGATCTGGAAGGGCCGGATGACCTGCTGGTGGACGACTGGGCGGCGAAGTCGAAAAGGCTGAAGGTCGGTGATACCTTTACTGTACTGAATCATGACTGGCACGTTGTGGGCATTATTGAGCACGGAAAAGGCGCGCGGCTCTTCGTGCAATTGGCGACACTGCAGGAACTGGTGGGCGCCCGGGACAAGGCCTCGATTTTCCTCATCAAATGCACCCGCCCGGAGCACACGGAGGACGTCATAGAAGAAATGCGGCGCACGCTGCCTAACTACACGATTCGGCCAGTAAAGGATTTTCTTTCGCTGATGACCTCAACGAACATTCCGGGGTTGCAAGCCTTCATCAATGCGATGATTGGGCTGGCCGTGGCCATCGGGCTTCTGGTGATTTTCCTGACCATGTATACGACGGTCATGGAGCGGACGCGGGACATCGGCGTGCTGAAATCCCTCGGAGCGGATAAGCATTTCATTGTGCGTGCGATTCTGGCGGAGTCCGCGGCATTGTGCGCGCTTGGAATCGTGGTTGGCGTAGGGTTGAGCTATGCTGCTCGTTATTTTTTCCTTGCGGGCTTTCCTACGCTCTCCATTTTGATCACGCCGGGCTGGATTCTGCGAGCCGCTGCCATTGCCATGACAGCGGCCGTTGTGGGTTCCAGTTATCCGGCTTGGCTGGCGAGCCGCAAGGACGCGGTGGAAGCGCTATCCTACGACTGATGCTTTGCGCGGAGCGGCTCTCCGAGGCAGCGATTTTTAGGGTTGGGAAGCGTTCATCGGTGAAATCGGAGGAGCAGGCGGAGGCGCGCTAGGCACCAATGGGTTTGGCGGCTACAATACGAGCAGAGAAGGCCGAAATATTCCCTGGGAAAAAGGGCGTGGAGCCGATACTAAAAACGGAGAACCTGTGGAAGCTGTATCACGCGGGGAAGCTGGAAGTGCCGGCGCTGCGCGGAGTGAACTTCGAAGTGTTCCCCGGGGAATCCGTAGCGGTCATGGGCCCATCGGGATGCGGAAAATCATCGCTCCTCTATGTCATCGGAGGTTTGGCGGCGGCCTCAAGGGGCCGGGTACTCGTTGACGGCAATGACCTAACCGCGATGAGCGACGGCGAGCGCACGAAACTGCGGCGGCACAAGATCGGGTTTGTTTTCCAGCGGTTCAACTTGCTGCCGACACTGACGGCACGGGGGAACATCGCCATCGCGCAGTTCATCCATGGCGACGGATTTGACCCGCATCGTTTCGATGTCGTGACCAAAATGCTGGGCCTTGAAAACAGACTGAACCATCGGCCTTCGGAAATGTCCGGGGGCGAGCAGCAGCGAGTGGCCATTGCGCGTGCCATCATTAACGAGCCTAAAATTCTGCTGGCGGATGAGCCTACAGGCAATCTGGACTCAAAAAATTCCGACGTGGTGCTTCAGATGCTGCGCCAGTTAAACAAGGACTTGGGGCAGACCGTGGTCATGATTACGCACAATCCGGAAGCGGTGGTGTACTTCGATCGCGTGGTGCACATGCGGGATGGAGTCATCGTCGACGGAGTACCGGCGGACTAAAGAGATGGCTAGCGTGCGGCAAATCCTATCGCGCACGTTTTTCTGGGCTTACGAGCGCGGGACGTGGCAGTACGATGTGGCGGTCATTCTGATCCTGGTGTTTGTGCTGCTGACACCGAGAGTATGGTTTCATGACGGCCCACAGGTCGGCGTTACTGGGACACCGGAACTTGTGCAATTTATTCCCTCCACGGCCGCCAAGGACCCGGGGATGTATCAAATCGACGCGCGGGCCGTGGCTCCGCCAGAGCAGACCACCCTGCTCGAAAATCAACTGCACAATGTGCTGCAAAAATCGGTGGCGGAACTGGCGAACGGCCGGTTTACGATCACGAAGATCACGCCGATGCGGGATGCACAGGGCGCCGTCGTCGCTTACCGCGTGGAAATCCGCAACTAGAAGGCGCGGAGAGCGGCGTAACCCGCGCTGCGGTTCGCGCATCTTTCTGCGTGTGCTACGATGGAAAACTGAGCAACATGACCGCCAAACCCAGTCGAGGCGCCGCTTGAGAAAGCGGACGTGGTTACGGGCCGTATGGATTCTCCGCGCCGCGCTAGGCTGTACGGTGGCACTGGCGGCTCCGCAACCCCAGGCAAATCTGAACGCCGTGCTCGCCCTGATGGACCACGCGGCCCAGGATTTTCGAACGCTTAGCGCGGACGTGGAGCACGTGAAGTATACGGCTGTGGTGAAGGATACGTCGGTCGAGACGGGGCACATGTATGTCCGCCGGGATGAAAAGATGCGAATCGAGATGACCAAACCCGATTCGCGGACGATTCTGCGTACCGGCAACCTGCTTTACGTTTACACGCCGAAAATCAATCGGGTCGAAGAGTACGACTTGGGCAAAAATAAGCAGATGGTGGACCAATACGTGCTGCTAGGGTTCGGCTCCCGCGTGGAAAATTTGCAGAAAAGCTACGAGATCGCACTGAAGGGCGAGGAAGAGCTCGATCAGAAGAAAACGGTAGTGCTCGAACTGACACCCAAGTCGCCTGAAATCCGCAAGCAGATCTCGCAGATTCAAATGTGGGTGGATCAGTCGTCGTGGATGCCGGTGCAGCAAAAATTTTTCGAGACCGGCTCCGGAGACTACTTTTTGTTTCACTACGCGAACGTGATGAAGAACCTCAAGATTCCCGAATCGCGTTTCAAGCCGGATTGGCCGAAGAACGTCAACAAGGTAAAGCCGCGCGGCTAGTACCGGACAGCGGACTCCTAAGCAGGCTTTTCGCCGTGGCAGCGATACGCTACATTCGGTGCAGGGGCACATCATGGCTGAGACTGCAACCGCAATTTTCGATCAAAAGCTGGGCTTGAAGGATGCACGGCTATTCCGCGAAGCCGCGTACGCCGGCGGGAAATGGGTGCAGGCGGAGTCTGGAGCTTCGTTTGCGGTGGATAATCCTGCCACTGGCGAAATTCTTGGGCGAGTACCCAGCCTGAGCCGTGCGGAGACGCGGGGAGCCATTGACGCGGCGAACAAAGCGCTTCCGGCGTGGCGTGCCAAGACGGCGAAGGAACGCGCGCAAGCGATGCGGCGCTGGTTTGAACTGGTGATGGCGAACCAGGAGGATCTGGCGCGTTTGATGACTCTCGAGCAGGGCAAGCCGCTGGCGGAATCGCGCGGAGAGGTCGCTTACGGCGCCGCGTTTCTCGAATGGTTCGGCGAGGAGGCCAAGCGCATCTACGGCGACACTATTCCTGGCCACCAAACCGATAAACGGATTGTCGTTCTGAAACAACCGATAGGCGTTGTGGCATGCATTACGCCCTGGAATTTTCCCTTGGCGATGATCACGCGCAAAGCCGGCCCTGCCATCGCCGCCGGCTGCACCGTGGTGCTCAAGCCCGCGGAGCAGACGCCCTTTTCCGCGCTGGCGCTCGCGGAGCTTGCCGAACGCGCGGGGATTCCGGCCGGTGTCTTCAACGTAATCACTGGCGATCCCGCCGAGATCGGCCGCGAGCTTACGTCCAACTCTCTTGTCCGAAAGCTCTCCTTCACGGGTTCAACGGAAGTGGGCCGTCTCTTGATGGCGCAGTGCGCCCCCACCATCAAAAAAGTTTCGCTTGAGCTGGGCGGCAACGCGCCCTTTATTGTCTTTGATGACGCCGATCTTGATGCTGCTGTCGAAGGCGCAATCGCGTCAAAGTACCGCAACACAGGGCAAACCTGCGTTTGCGCGAACCGCTTGCTCGTGCAGGATTCGGTTTACGACGCCTTTGCCGCCAAGCTGGCCGCCGCGGTGAAAGCACAACTGAAGCCTTCCTCTGGTCTGGAGCCGGGCGCCACGCAGGGTCCCCTGATTGACGATGCAGCGGTCGCGAAAGTAGAGAGCCATATTCGCGACGCCCAGGCAAAAGGCGCCAAGATTGCCCTCGGCGGCAAGCGCCACGCGCTTGGCGGGCGCTTCTTCGAGCCTACGATTCTCACGAACGCGACGCCAGATATGCTGGTGGCGCGCGAGGAAACCTTTGGCCCCGTGGCGCCGCTCTTTCGCTTCAAGACGGAGGCGGAAGCCGTGGCGCTCGCGAACGACACCGAGTTCGGCCTTGCCGCGTATTTTTACGGGCGCGATATTGCCCGCGTGTGGCGCGTGGCCGAGGCGCTCGAAACCGGAATCGTGGGCATCAACACCGGGATCATCTCAACCGAAGTCGCTCCCTTCGGCGGAGTGAAGGAATCGGGGCTTGGCCGGGAAGGCTCGAAGTATGGCATCGAGGAATTTCTCGAAATCAAGTATCTTTGCTTCGGCGGCATCAGTGCCTGATTCCAGATGCTCTTGCGCCGGCGGCTCGATTCCGTGAGCCGCCCATTGGCTGAAGCCAGCCCACCCCTTTTTGCTCCGTAAGTTAGAACGATGCCGGAGTTCCCGGACATTACGGTTTACATTGAGGCGCTCGAGAAGCGAATGCTCGGGCGAACGCTGAAGCGCGTTCAGATCGGGAGCCTGTTTCTACTGCGGACCGCCGTTCCGCCTGTGGAAGCCGTGCAAGGCCACAAAGCGGTGGCGCTGCGTCGCATCGGCAAGCGCCTCGCAATCGCCTTTGACAACGATCACTGGCTGGTTTTCCATCTGATGATCGCGGGACGGCTGCACTGGAGAGCGAAGAGCGTCAAACCAGACGGGCGGCGCGTGCTGGCCGCCTTCGATTTTGGAGTCGAAAGGACCGAATCGACCGCGGTTCCCGAGGACGCGGCGCCCGGCCAGAAGGCGAGAAACGCGGCAGAGACGGGAACACTGACGCTGACCGAAGCAGGCTCTCGGAAACGGGCCTCGCTGCACGTGATCGCGGGCGAGGAGGCCCTGCGTAAACTTGATCCTGGCGGAATTGACGTTTTTGCGGCGACTCCAGAGGAATTCGCCGCACGGCTTACCTCCGCGAACCACACGCTCAAGCGCGCTTTGACGGATCCGCGGCTCTTTAGCGGAATTGGCAACGCCTATTCCGATGAAATTCTGCATCACGCGCGGCTTTCCCCGGTTGCGCTCACGCAGCGCTTGAAGGCGGACGAAATTCGCGCGCTGCACGAATCCTCCCGGTGTGTGCTGGCGCTATGGACCGAGACTCTTCGCAAGGAAGCCGCCGGGGATTTTCCCGAAAATGTAACGGCGTTTCGCGAAGGCATGACCGTCCACGGAAAGTACCAGCAACCGTGTCCCGTTTGCGGCGCGAAGGTGCAGCGCATCCGCTATGCCTCGAACGAAACCAACTACTGCCCGCGCTGCCAGACCGGCGGAAAGCTGCTCGCGGACCGCGCGCTCAGCCGCATCCTGCGCGACGACTGGCCGCGTTCGCTCGACGAGATGGAAGAACGCTAGCATGTGAAAGAGCCGCCGTGTTTGCCCCGGCGGAAAGCGGAGAGAGCCGCCGGTCTGGGACCTGGCGGCTCGCGTGCTCCTCGCTGTTATGCGCGGGATTCGGATTCTATTTGTTGATGTCGTCCTTGGCTTCCAGCCGCTTCAACAGCGGCTCGAGGAATGGTTTGTTGTTGTCGGGTGCGCCGGCAATCGCCATTTGCATGTGCTTAATGGCGCCAGGGAAGTCGCCGGAATTGGAAGCTATGCGAGCGGCAGCGAGGTGGCCGAGCCAGTGGTCCGGGAAGCGCTTCACGTCCATCTGGTAGATCTCGAAAGCCCGCTTTGGATTGCCCTGGCGCTGAATTCCCCGCGCGTATACATAGAGTTGAGTTGCACTGGCTTTTTCGAGTGCCTTCGCCAGGGCCTTTTCCGAATCGTCTTTTCTGCCCATGGCGGAAAGGATTCGCGATTTGGTCTCCCAGTTCTCGAACCGCTCTTCGTTCTGGATCGACGTGTCTTCCCACTGGAGGGCCTGCTCGAGTTCGTAATTATTGTCGAGACACCACTGCGCCGCCTCGTCGTAGCCGGCCCAGGTGAAGCCGCCCACGTTGCGCAACTCGTTCTTAATGCTGCGGAGCACAACGGCCTTGACGTCCACGCCGAAATGAATCGGCACGGCGATCTTTTCCCAGCGCAAAACCGCGGTGGTGGCATCCGGCTTCACTTCGTCAAAGGAGTAGTTAAGGGCCTCGCGAAACTCGGATGCGTGCGGCTGAGCGGTGACGCGCAACGCGTCTTCCTTCTGGTCGTAGCTGAAGCTGCCCCAGGACGTGGCGTTTTTCGAAAAGATGATGGTCCACTGGTCCTTTTCGGGAATCATGTGGAGGCCGTACGTGCCTGCCGCCAAAGGCTTCCCTTCGACCGTGACGTCATCGGTAAACGAAATGGTGGTGTTCTCGTTTGCTCCGGCGCGCCAGACCTTGCCGTACGGAACGACCGTGCCCCAGATTTCGCGTCCGCCGACCATTGGGACACTGTAGGTGATGCTGATATCCGTGAGGCCGACACGCTGCGTCACCTGCGCGCGCTGGCTCACACGCGGGATGGTCAGTGCCGTAGGCTGTGAGCCGTTCTTAAACTGAGCTCTGGCAGCTCCCGCCGGGAACGCCGCTGCTGCGAAAACTGCGAGTGCATAGGCGCTGCATTTGCGCATAGACACCTCCTCTTTCCAATTTGACAGACCGACACGTCCCCGAGAGATAGACGCCCCAGTCCGAGGAGGAGTAAGCGAAAAATCAGAATGCCGCTGAATTTTTCAGTTGGCGCCGGCCCAGCCGGGGCCGCGGAGAGCGCGGCCAGCTTTGACGCCCGTCAGATTGCCGCGTTCGTACTCCAACTGTCCGTTTACGAACACATAGTCGACGCCCTTGGCTGGCTTATTGGGCTCCTTGTAAGTGGCTTCGTCGATGATTGTGGCCGGGTCGAAGATGGTGATATCGGCGAAAAAGCCCGGCTTGATAAGGCCGCGGCCGGTCAGATGTTCGCGTTGCGCGGGCATCGAAGTAATCTTGCGAATGCCTTCCTCAAGAGGCATGAGCTTCTGGTCGCGCACGTAATGGCCGAGGAAGCGCGCCATCGCACCCCAGGCGCGCGGGTGCGTAAAGGGTTCGTAGAGCGGCCCATCGAGCCCGGTCGAGCCGGCATCCAGTCCAATCGAGGTCCAGCGCTGCTTCAAGCCGGTTATCAGATCTTCCTCGCTGGCCATGAAATACAGTGCCCCGGTCTGGGCTTTGTCCGCCAGGATGAAGTCGAAGAGCGCGTCGAGCTCTGGCTTCTTTTCAGCTTTGGCCATCTCCGCTACAGTCATGCCGTTGTACTTCTTCAGGCCGGGATTCTCGACGCCTGCAAGCATCACGCCGGTCCCGCCGCCGCAATCGTAATAGAGGTTCTCCCATTCCTTGTGGTCCGAAGCCATCTCGCCTTTGATGCGTTCGCGGATCATCGGATCTTTCAGCCGTTCGAGCAGCTTGGCGACGCCGCCGTCGGCCACCCAGGGCGGCAGAGCCGAGGCCAGCGCCGTGCCTCCAGCCAGGTAGGGGTACTGGTCGGCGCGAATGTCCAGCCCGGAATCGCGCGCGGCCTGAATTTTTTCCACCACCTTCACCATCGAGCCCCAGCGCGGCTTGCCACTCACCTTCAGGTGGAAGATTTCGACGGGAAGCCCGGCTTCCCGCCCGATGCGGATCGCTTCATCAACCGCAGCCATCTCCGACGTGCCCTCGCTGCGCATGTGCGAGGCGTAAATTCCGCCGTATTGCCCCGCCACCTTGGCAAGTTCAACGAGTTCCTCGGTCTTGGCGTAGTGTCCCGGCGGATAGATGAGCGCTGTCGAGATCCCCATGGCACCGTCTTTCATCGCTTGCGCCACCAGCGATTTCATCTGCTCGAGTTCAGCGGCCGTCGGGGCGCGGTCGTCATCGCCTATCACGGCTTCGCGAACCTGCGCTGCGCCCACGTAGGTTCCAAGATTGATCGGCGTGCTCTGGCGCTGGAGACGGCGGAAGAATCCGTCGAGCGTGGTCCAGTCCACGGTGAACTTGAATTGCTCGAGCATCGGCTTCATCGGCGCCAGCGTCTTTTCGTTTTGCGGCGCAATCGAGCCGCCTTCTCCGGTGATTTCGCTTGTGATGCCCTGCGCCAGTTTGCTCAGTCCGCGGTTGTCCACCAGGAGCGAAAATTCGGATTGGCCGAGCATGTCAATGAAGCCGGGCGAGACGACGCGGCCGGAAGCGTCAATGGCCTTGGCGGCCTGAGCCTCGCCCAGTTTGCCGATGGCCGCGATGCGGTCGCCGCGAATGCCGATATCCGCGGAGTACCAGGGGCCTCCGGCGCCATCAATGATGCGGCCGTTGCGGATTAGTACATCAAATGTTGCATTCTCTTCGGCGGCAGCTCGCTTTGTTCGGCTCGCGGCCGTATAGCGGGCCGCTGCCGAAAGCCCCACAGCGATGATCAGCGCGGCCAGCGCCGCGTAACTTTCGACGGACAGACGCTTTCCCTGCGGCACTTCCCCTCCTCGGCCAAAATGCGGCGCAACAAATGTTGCGAGTGTTCCGTCCTTATACCACACCTGCGCTAGAATCGCTGAACCATTGCTGCTGCGCGCGAGCAAGCCCGCCGCAGGAAAGGACCGGGCTGTTCCCCGGCAGCCGCTTCGGGATACCATGGGCTTGAACGGCAACAGGGGCTCGTAGCTCAGCGGTTAGAGCAGCGGACTCATAATCCGTTGGTCCCAGGTTCGAATCCTGGCGGGCCCACCAGATCTCTTCGGAAGAATTATGGCGAAGTTGGTGTTTACGTTTCCCGCAGTTGGGGATTGCGGTTCCAGGACTCCAAGGCGATTTTCCACGACGCGTCGCTCTGCCTGTCAAGCAGAAACACGCAGGCACGAGGCTCATGGTGCTTCCCGAGCCGCCAAGTGACTCCTTTACCGAGGCGTAGGAGCCGGTTCGTTCAGAATCAGCCAGTAGAGCCCGAGTTGCCGGACAGCTTCGATAAATTTGTCGAACTCCACCGGCTTGCGAACGTAGCTGTTCGCGCCAAGACTGTAGCCTTGCAGCCGATCCTGATCCTCATTCGAGGTCGTGAGAATCACAACCGGCAGAAACCGCGTTCGCTCGGTCGCGCGAAGCCGCCGCAATACCTCGAGCCCGCTGATCTTGGGCAGCTTAAGATCGAGAAGAACGACTTGTGGCATTTGGGTCACGTCGCGACCGGCGTACGCGCCTTCGCCAAAGAGATAGTGCAGCGCCTGTTCACCATCCCTCACGATGATGACTTCGTTTCGGATGTTGTTCTTCTGCAGCGCTCGGAGCGTGAGGGCTTCGTCGTCGGGATTGTCTTCCACCAGCAGAATCGGTTTTTCTTGCACTCAAATCCTCCCATCCAAGTGACTTGTTTCTGACAACGTGAAATAGATGGTTGCCCCTTGGTCCACGGCCCCTTCCGCCCAAACTTTCCCCCCGTGCCGAAGAATCACGCGCTGCACGGTGGCCAGGCCAATGCCGGTTCCCGGGAAATCTTCGACACCGTGGAGCCTCTGGAAGGCGCCGAACAGGCGGTCCGCATAGGCGGGATCAAAACCGGCGCCGTTATCGCGGACAAAGTAGGCGGACTGCCCGTTGGCGCGAAGCAACCCCATCTCGATGCGGGCTTCCGCTCGTTTTGAGGTGAATTTCCAGGCGTTGCCGAGGAGGTTCTGCAATACGATGCGCAGCAGGTGACTGTCACCTTGCGCCAGCAGGCCGGAAGCGATTTCGAAGTGCGCCCGGCGTTCCGGTTCTCCGGCGCGCAGATCCCTCGCGATTTCGTTCGCCATTGCGCTCAGGTCAATTTGCTCGCGCCGGATTTCTGTTCGAGTGACGCGGGAAAGCTTTAGGAGATCGTCAATGAGCATGCCCATGCGTTGCGTGGCTCCGCGAATGCGCTGCAAGTAGCCTCTCGCTTCGGGGTCCAGCTTTGCGCTGTAGTCCTCGACCAGGACCTGGCTGAACCCGTCAATGGCACGCAGCGGGGCGCGCAGATCGTGGGACACGGAATACGAAAACGATTCGAGTTCCCGGTTTGCGGCTTTGAGTTCGGCGCTATCGCGAAGAATCCTCTCCTCCGCGCGGCGGCGCTTCCCGCTCTCGACGTAGATCAAGGCAGCCGCGAGCGCCAGCGCAAGAGAGAACATGACATATCCCCCGGCGATCACCCGCTTCACCTGGGCGCCGTGGCGGATGGCCGCCGCGGACCGCTCATCGAGTAGCCGCTGCTCTGTCGCTTTCAGTTGTCCGAAGCCGCCGCGAATTTCCGTCATGAGCGCCCGGCTCGCGAGTTCCCTGTCCCGGGACTTAGTGGCCCATTCGGCATCGTCGTACAGGGTGAGTTCTCGGCGAATCAGAGGTTCGATTCGGTCAAGCGCCGACTGCTGCGTGATATTGTCAATCATCAATTCTCGCAGCCGCGAAAGGCCCCATTCGAGGTGTTTGCGCGCTTCCCTGGCCTGATCGAGAAACGAGGCTTCGCCGGTTATTGCGTAGCCGCGTTGCATGCTCTGGTAGTCCAGCAGGCCGGAGATGGCCGAATCGGCCGCTTCGAGAACCACATGCGTGTGTTCCACCCAGTGCGCGTCGCTATCCTCATCCAGGATGCGCCGGTAAGAGATTGCGGCGATGGCGGTCACCAGCAGCACCGCGGCGCCAAAAGCGAAGATCAGCCGGTCGCGAAAGTTCAGCAAGGTCTGTTCGTGAAGGGGAGGAACTTGGGCCGGCCGAGAGGTAGCCGGCGACGCTACGGAAGAAACTCCGTGCGAGCACAATTGTGCATTCAAAGCGAGGTTCTGGAAGTGATGCTGCTTGACGCCGCGCGAAACAGTTAACAGTCTGCCCCAATCGGGCAATCCACCCCAAATTGCGCGCTGCGCGGACCAGGACTAGAATTTCCGATGAACCACGTGATCCGCCCCATGTCGCGCTCTCTGTTGCGAATGGCCGTGCCCTGTCGCGCCGCGTTCTTTGTGGCGCTATCTATGCTCCTGGGCTGCTTCTCCCCGGCGTGCGGATTTGCCCGGAGCCAGGCCGCCATCTCAGCTGCTGCGATGGTCGAGGGAAAGGTGCGGAACTCTGCGGGAGAGCCGGTCTCCGGGGCTCTGGCCACTCTCACCGACTCGAGCGGAAAAAAAATTTCGCAAACCACAAGCGATGCTCACGGCGAGTTTCAGCTTTCCGCGCCCCAAGCGGGAGCGTTTTCGCTTCGCGCCGAGAAAATGGGAGCCGGAAAGTCCAAGCTCCAATCCATCCGTCTGGCAGCGGGTGAGCGAAGGCACGTCGAAGTCGTACTCATGAAAGAAGCTGCGGACACAGCTGCTGCGGGTATCGAGTTTGCGGACGATCCAGGTTTCACGGTAGCGGGAGTCAACGATGGCACCGACGTGGGCGGTCACGGATCGGATACGACGCGCCGAACCAGCGAGGCGCTGGCGCGGGAAACGCTGGACCTGAAGTCCACCGCGGAAGACGAAGCCGGCTCTCCGACAGACTCAGATGCGGCAAGGAACGCGACCGCACACCGCGTCCGGGGGGAAGCCGCGGAGCGCGCCGGCGACCCGGTTGGCGCGGTGCGCGAATTCGAGCTTGCCGTTCGCGCGGACCCCAGCGAGCAAAATTACTTTGACTGGGGCTCGGAGTTGCTGATGCACGGCGCGCCACGGCCTGCCGTTGAAGTATTTTCGAACGGCTCGAAGGCCCATCCTTCCTCTTCCAGAATGCTCGCTGGGCTCGGGGCTGCTCTTTACGCCAGCGGCTCGCCGGAAGAAGCGGCCCGCCGCCTTTGCCAAGCTTCGGATTTAAGTCCGGGCGCGCCGGCTCCCTATCTGTTTCTTGGAGAAATCCAGGAGTCCTCCGCAGTCCCACTCCCATGCGCCAAGGAAAAACTGGCGCGATTCGCGCAAACGCAGCCGAGCAATGCGCTCGCCAACTACTATTACGCCGTCAATCTGGTCAAGCAGACGCAGAATTCGGCTGGTCCATTGAAGGCTGGCACACCGGAAATCAAGCAAGCGCAGGCTCTGCTCGAAAAGGCTGTCTCGCTTGACCCCAAGCTCGCCGAGGCGCACGTGCAGCTCGGGGCGCTCTATATGGCACGAGGCGAAGCGGCCCGCGCCATTGCCTCTTATCAGATGGCGGTCACGTCTAAGCCCATGCTCCCCGAGGCACACTACCGCCTCGCCCTGGCCTACAAGCGAAACGGAGAGAACGCAAAGGCCGAGCGCGAATTTCAGCTTTACCGCGAGACGCAGCACGCCGAAACCGCCGCCGTCGAGGCGCGCCGCCGCGAACTTCGCCAATTCCTGGTCATTTTGAAAGGCGAGCCCGGCGCTCCGCATTAAGTCGCACAAGCGAAACGCAAACGCGCTGTCTCGATGCTACTTGGGTCTCGTCTTTTCCGCGGGCAGGATGCCGCTTCCTTCCCGAATCGTGATGATTTGGTTTGCCCTGATTTGCGTGAACCGCTCCAATTTTCCGGTTGTCGGCCATTTCACCTCGATGAGGTCCACCGTCTGGCTTTTGCCCAGGCCGAAGTGAAGCCGCAGATCGGACTGTGACATTACGCTCGACCCGCTGTGCACCTCATCCATTTGTGCGTGCGTGCCGGTTACCACGCGGACTCGCGCACCAATGGCCGTTCGATTGCACTTCGTTCCAATCAGCTTGATCTTGATCCAGTTTTGCGCATTGCCGCCGTCATTGCGGAGCAGCGAAGGAATATCATTCATATTCAGAATCAGGGCGTCGATGTCTCCGTCATTGTCGTAGTCGCCGAACGCCGCGCCGCGACTCGAAAAGCGCTCGGTAATACCGGGTCCCATCTGCGCGGAAACGTCCTTGAATTGTCCCTTGCCCAGATTCCGGTAAACGAGGCGCGGATTCTTAAAGGTTTGCCCGATATCGTGCCCGGCTATTTCCGGATAAACGTGTCCGTTCACTTGCACGATGTCGGGCCAGCCGTCGTTGTCGTAGTCGAGAAAGGCACAGCCCCACGCGACATACTGGTTATTGACGCCGACTCCCGAGGCGAAGACGACGTCGGTAAACGTTCCGTCCGCGTTGTTGTGATAGAGATTGCAGGTGTCATCGGCAAAGTTCGTCTTGAAAATATCGAACCAGCCGTCGCAATCGTAGTCCGCGACAGCCGCGCCCATGCCAGCTTGCTCGTGTCCGTTTTCGCTGTAAGCGCAGCCCGCAATCACCGCAACATCCGTGAACGTGCCGTCATGATTGTTCTTGAAGAGAATACTGGGCTGCGAATCGACCGCCACGTAGATGTCGGGCCAGCCGTCGTTATCGAAATCGTAGGAGACCGCGGTAATGGAATAACGCGGACCAGGTTTCAAAATGCCGGCCTTTTCGGAAACATCGGTAAAGGTTCCATCCCCGTTGTTGTGATAGAGAATGTTCGTGTCGCCGGGCATTCCGCGCGGTCCGCACATCACGGGAATGCCCTTCCACTGGCATTTCTCCGGCTCCTCCTTGGCCGGCACTTTGTCCGGATCCAGTTTGATGTAATTGCAAACAAAGAGGTCGAGCCTTCCATCCCGGTCATAGTCGAGCCACGTGCAACCCGCGCCCCAGCGAACCTGCTCGCCATGAAGCCCGGCTTTCTTCGTAACGTCCGTGAACGTGCCGTCACCATTGTTGTGGAAAAGAATGTTGTGGCCCCAAAAGCAGCAGAAGAGGTCATCCCAGCCGTCGTTGTCGTAGTCGCCCACGCAGACGCCGGTTTGCCAGCCCGTGCGCGCTAAGCCGGACCTTGCCGTAACGTCCGTGAACGTGCCGTCGCGATTGTTCTTGTAGAGATGCGAAGTGGGCTCTTGGCCCGCGGGCCATTCGGTATGGAAACGCGTGCCGTTTGTCAGGTAGATGTCCAGCCAGCCGTCTTGATCGTAGTCAAAAAAAGCGAGCCCGCTTCCCTTTGCCTCGATGATGTATTGTTTGCGGTCCACGCCTCCCCACACATTGGCGGTGGTCAAGCCGGCTTCACGCGCCACATCAACAAATTGAACGGGGGCATTGGGCAGACCCGCTGCTTCCAGAACTGCCGCGTGTTTCCACTTCCAGAGCGGCGTCGCCAGCGCCTCGATGAGCGCGCCGCCGAGCGCAACCAGGGAATTACCCAGAAATCGCCGCCGGTGAGAATTCATGGTCAGAGGGTGCGATCCGCTATCGCCAATGCGAATTGCAACAATTGTTGGCGAGCTTGCGCCGGCATCGGCTGCTGCATCGTGGAAGCCGTTTGCGGCGCGCGCGCCAGAGCTTCTTCAATCCGGCTTACGTCCAGCCCGGATGCCGTGCCGCTGCCTTTGAAGCGATCCAAGACCTCGCGGGCCTTTGCGATCTCGCCGGTTTCGTAGTAGAAGAAGCCAAGTGTCGAATAGCCGCCCGGCCATTCGGGCAGCAATTCCACGCAGCGCTCAAAATGCGCCGCCGCCTGTGGCGTCTCGCCCCCGAGTGCGGAAACAAGCCCGAGGCCCCAAAGCAGCTTGCCGGAACTTGGAATTCTCTCCAAGCCCTTCTTCAGAGTGGCTTCCGCCGCGGCTAAGTCACCGCTCCGTAACTGGACAAGCGCCAGCGACAGATAATCCTGATCATTGTCCGGGTTCCGTTCGATGGCATCGCGAAAAATCTCGGAAGCATGCGCGGCATCGCCGAGATGCGCGTAGATATCGCCTAACAGCGAGAGATACGCGTTGTCTTGGCGGCCCTGCGCCGAAACCTGCTGCGCGATTTCCAGCGCTTGGGAGTAAGCCGCCTTGCGGAAATACGCATCCGCAAGGTCGAATTTCACGTCGTCCGATTCGGGATTGGCGCGCATGGCACTCTGAAAATGCTGTATGGCGTCGTCATACAAGCGATAGCGGGCCAGCAGAACGCCGACACCGGTCTGGGTGCGGAAATCACCGCCGCTGACCTGATCCAGCTTAGCCACAGCCTTCCTGGCCTCTTCCGCCTTGCCCAGCTTGAGGTACGTTTCGGCAAGCAGATAGAGATTTTGCGGCTCGTCGGGATGCTTGGCCAGCTCTTCGGTCAGTTGCGTCAGGTCGAGCTGCGCGCGCTCTTGCGGCGCAAGGTTCGAACGGTTATTCAAATAATCGAAAAGATGCTGATAGGGAAGGGGACCATTCGCCGGTTGTTTTGATAGCGTCTGGAAAACGCTGAGGTCCCGCTGCGCCGCATCCATCTGGTGCAGGCTGCGTTCCACCATTGCCAGTTTGTAATAGCCCAAAGCTGGGTCGTGGCTCAGCTTTACGTATCGCCTCAGCAGCAGGGCAGCGGCTTGGTATTGCTTATTGGCCACTCGCAGATTCGCGAGCTCGAGCAGTGCATCGGAGAAATTAGGATTTGCCCTAAGCGCTTGCTGAAAGAGCAGCTCTGCCTTTGCATGGTTCCCCTGGCGCTCCTCGATGAATCCGAGATTGAAGAGGCAAGAGGCGTTCCGCGGATCGTGCTTCAACCCTTCCTCGAAGTATTTTCGCGCTTCCTCAAAGCGCCCGAGATGACGGTAGGAAAGACCCAGAAAAGCGTACGATCGCGCGGAAGGATCCAGCGAGACCAATTCCTTAAACACGCCGATCGCTTTGTCCGATTTCCCGGACATGAAGTAGCTTTCACCAAGAGCCGCGCGAAGATCGGCGCGCTTCGGATCGAGTTTTGTGCCGGCTTCGAGCAATGGGATCGCATCCTCGAAATAGTTCTGCGTCATGCTGACGCGCGCGAGCAGAAAGATGACGTCGGTGTTTTCCGGCGCGAGCTTGTGAGCCCGGGCGAGCGCGTCGAGGGCATCCACGGATCGGTTTTGATCGAAGTAAAGCTGTCCCAGCAAGTAAAGCGTTTCCGCAGAATCGGGCTTCAACTTCAACGCTTGATGCAGGGCGAGCTCCGCCTTCGCAGGCTGACCAGCGCGGAGACAGGCCTGCCCCAGGTTGTGCAGAATCTCGAATGTTTCCGGCTTGAGCGCGTTGGCTGCTTCCAATTCGCGCGCTGCCGGCAAATATTGTTTTTCGCCCGCCAGCAGAATGCCCAGCGTGAAGTGGACCTGCACGTCGTTCTTGGCTGCCGCCGAAATCTCGCCGGCCAGCCTTAGTGCTTCTTCGTTTCGTTTTGCCCGAAGGCAGGCCCGAACGAGGTTCATGCGCGCCGCGGTGTTGCTTGGAGGCACGCGTTGCAAGTAAAGGATGGCTTCGCGTGGCTTGCCTCTTGCCATCAATACTAGGCCGAGGTTGTAATCGGCATCCCGATTCGCCGGATCGAGCCGCAGCGCTTCGCGAAACTCTCTCTCCGCCGCATCCAGATTCTGCTGGGCGACGTAGGTGTTGCCCAGGTTATTTCGCGTCTTCGCGGACTTAGGGTCCAGTTTCGCCGCATGCTGGAACGCTTCCAGCGCGCTTGGGAAGTCCTTTTCCGCGCTGTAGACAATGCCAAGCAGGTTGTAAGCTTCGGCGCTCGAAGGATGGACTTGCAGTTCTTCCTGAAGCCTTGCCTTGGCCGTTTCGAACCGTCCTTCCTTGATCAAGGCTTCGACGTCACGGAATCCGGAGGCCGCTTTGTTTGTTTCCACCGAAGCAGCCGGGGTTTGCGCGGAAGCGATCACCGCAAGCGCCAGCGCGAAAGCCCACGCGGTCATGGCCAGGACCAGGGCGCGGCGGCCCGCGGCGGGAACCACATTCGGCAAGAAAGCGCGCTCCGCGGTTTCCGGCCGCGTCCGGCTGCCGCGCTCAGGCAAATCGCAGTTCAATTTAGCCTCTCCAATGCTTCCCTGGCCACTTTGTGCTGTGGCTGGCGCCGCAGAAGAGCCTTCAGCACTTCCTTGGCTTTCTCCTTCTCCTGCAGGAGGACGTACAAGCGGGCGAGATTCAGATACGCCTGATCGAAATCCGGCGCCGCGCTGATGCATTCGCGAAATTTCGCTTCGGCGTCCGCATGGCGTTGCTGACGCACCAGCAGCACGCCCAAGTTGTTGAGCGCGTCCGGATATTCAGGCCGCAGCGCCAGGGCGCGCCCGAGAAATTGTGCAGCCCGGTCGTTCTGGTCCTGCCGCGCGTAGAGCATGCCAAGGTTGTAGTTTACCTCCGGGTCGTTGGGCGAAACGACCAGAGCACGCTCCAGTATTTTCTGCGAATTCGCGAAATCTCCCTCGCGGCGGTATAGGTTCCCGAGATTGACCAATGCTGTCGTGTACGCGGGCCGCAGCTCGAGTGCCTTTTCAAAACAACGCACGGCGTCGCCGCCGCGATTCTCCTGCGCGGCAATCATCCCCAGATTATTCCATGCCTCCGGATAATTGGGCCGCAGCTTCACGGCGCGCTCGAGCAACCCCTGTGAATCGGCCAAAGCGTTGCGACGCAAGTAGAGCGTTCCGAGGTTGTAGAGCGCTTCCGGATCGTTTGGCCGCGCCGCGATGACTTGCTTGAAGGACGCTTCGGCTTGCTCCAAATAGCCATGCTGAAAGAAGGCGACGCCGTAGGTAAAATCGTTCCGCTGAAATTGTTCCTGGTACAGTTTTCCGGGGAAGGGAAGCGCGCGCGCCAAGCGCTCGTTCGTCGTTTTCGGCATGCGGTTCGCATCTTCCGCCGCTCGGAACGGGTCGCATTCACCTTGATAGAGCTTGACGATGTTCCCTTCGGCGTTCAGGAGCAGCGAAGTGGGCAGGCTCAGGTCGCGCCGCCAATCGAAGAGGTAGCGATACACAAGGTTGTAAACGCCGGCCACTTCGGATGTTGCGAGCAGCACGGGGAGCGAGGGAGCCGCCGCGCTCGCAACCGCGCGCGTCTCGCCGATTTGTTCAGCGCCATCCACATTGATTGTGAGGACTCGAATTCCGGCGGAGTTCAGCGTGTTGCGGTGCTCCTCAAAGCCACGCAATTGGCTGACGGAAGTCACGGCGGCAGTTGACCAGAAGCAGAGAAGAAGCGGCGCACCTCGAAAACTCCGAAGAGCATGCATATTCCCGGAGAGGTCGGGCAGGGAAAAGTCCGGCGGTGCCAGCGGTTCGAGCAGCCAGGTTTCCATGGGTGCGGAGTCCCGGCCGGGTTTCTGACGGTCCCCTTCCTTTCGGTAGATTGCGGGCGCCTCCGCAAACGGCTGCGATTGGAATGTGACGGCGCCTTCTTCTATCCGCACGCGGTGATTTACCGGCAACGGTTCAAAGGTCTGCCGCAAACCGCTTGGCCAGAGCACCGTCGCCCTTACGGCACCCTGGGGCTTGCCCAAGCCGAAGAACACTTCTTTCGTGTGCTGCGACAAAAACCCCGATCCCGCCTGCAAGTACTTGGTTTGGCGGAGCGTCCCCGTTTCCACGGTGATCGCCGCGCCGATCGCGTCGCGATTGCTCTTTGTTCCGCGCAGCCGGAACGCAATGGCATCTCCGATCTCCGCCATCGCGTTGTGCAGCACGCGCAACTGAGGTCCGGTGCGATTCTTCAATACGAGCTCCAGTCGCCCGTCGCCGTCCAAATCCGCCAGGGCAAAGGCACGGCTGTCATCCGCGAAGTCGAGCGCCGCCACTCCGGAAGCTTCGGCGAACGCGCCATCCCCGGTATTCACCAGCAGGATATTCCTCTCGAATCCATTCCACGTCGCGCCTGAGCGAATCAACTCGTTAATCGCATTCCATCCGCGCTCGTATTCAGGCGAAGCAACGTTACTCCGCGGTGATTTTCCCACGACCTGACGCCAGAAGAAGCTCGACAGATCGGCTGAATCATTTTGCTTGGCCTCCGAGGCGGCCGGCCCCGAGATATAGCCGTTGGCGATGTACAAATCCGAGTGTCCATCGTGATCGAAGTCCCACGCATCCGAAGACCACGCCCATCGCCCCATCGCCGCGCCGCACTCGCGGCTCACGTTCGCGAACGTCCCGTTGCCATCGTTCCGGTACAGGGCATTCCCCCGCGCATGATTGCGGTAGAGCGCCCGCACCGGATCTGCATCTTCCGGGTGAAAATTCTCCTGCTCCGAAACCCGAATTCCCGCCGCCGACCACATATTTGCGACGTAAATATCCTGGCTGCCGCTGTTTCGGAAGTCGCACCAGCATGCACTCATTCCCGCGCCTGCATCGTCGGCATGCGCTTCGTTCGATATCGCCGTAAACGTGCCGTCGCCGTTGTTTCGATAGAGATTGCTTCGTCCAAAATCATTCGCCACGCAGAGGTCCGGCGCGCCGTCCCCGCTGGAATCGCCCCATGCGCACGCAAAACTGTAGCGATCATTTTCGGCGCTGAGGCCGGCGGCCTCCGTGCGGTCGACAAAACACCCATCGCCCTCGTTGTGCAGCAGGAAATTCGGCGGGCCGTTGCGCGCGTCAAAGTAAGGCGCAGGATAGTGATATTGGTCCAATCCCACGTAGTAGCTGTAAAGGCAGAAGTAAATATCGAGCCGGCCGTCGCGGTCGTAATCCGCCACAGCGGCATGCGTGAAGGTTCCCTCCGGCTCTCGCAGGAACCGAAACGCATCCTCCTTCAGCGCGAACGTGCCGTCGCCGCGATTCACAAAAAGCAGCGGTCCGGTGCCGCGAACGACGAGCAAGTCCTGTAAGCCCCGGTTCTGAAAATCCGCAAAAAGCGCGCACGCTGTTCCGTCCAGCACGCCAACGCCGGCTCTTTCTGTGACATCCTCAAATGTGCCATCACCGCGATTGCGATAGAGCCGGTTCGGCAAGCCCGAGGGCTGGCACACATACAAGTCATCCCGGCCGTCTCCGTCGAAGTCTCCCGCCGCGATACCATTGTTTCCGTAAACGTCGATCCCGCAGGCGCCGTCCAGCACGGACCGCCAATAGTCCATGCCGTGGCACATCTGCCTCCGGTACGAATCCAAACCGCCGAAAGCAGCCGCGGTGACGTCCAGAAACATCGGTCCGTGTCCGCGGCTCAGTAGTTCATCCGTCGCCTGCCACTTTTGTGCCCGCCAGCCCGCGGCGTCCTGCTTCCACTCCGTTCGCCACGTTCCCACGCGTTCTTCGCGCGTTCGGTCACTCCGGACACCCACGATGTCATACCGGATGTCGGCAGCCACCAGCAACGGCTCGCGTGCAATCTCCCGAATCCCGGTGATCTGAAACTCAGCGGTTTCGACCTGCGGCAGGATGCCGAAATATTCGCGCAGCTCCTGCAGAAATCGCTCTCGCGCAGACGCCAGGTCCTGAGGAAAAATCCGCCGAATGACCTCGATTGCGCCGCCGCGCAACTTTTCTTCCTGCTGCGGTTTCAAACTGGCTGCAAAAATCTCGTTGCCGAAGAAAAGGGAGGCCGCGGCATCGGCGGGTTGACCTCGGAGCAAATCCCTGCTCCACCCATCCAGCAGCCGCCAGATTTCGAAGGCGTACCTTTCCGTTACGAATTCGTCGCTTCCCGGCGCAACGCGGCGCAGTACATCCTCGAGTGGCGTCTTCTCCGGATATCGCGGCTGAAAGCGCGGATCCGCAAGCGGCAACTGCGGTGCGAAGCCGTTCATTGGCGCAGCCCACGCCCGAATCGGGGCCGGGACTAGCAGCACCGGAGCCCAGCGGATTCCGCCGAGGAATCGCCGCCGGGAAATCCCTTTTCTATTCTTCTCGCCCGCCATGCCGCTGCTCTTGCCGACCGCTCGGATGCTAGCACCTCGCACACACCCCTCCAACCGGTGCGTCCACGTGCGGCACGCTGGCTCCACGCAAGAGTTCCGCTAACTTTTCCGGAAACCTACTGTGATGCCGGTCCGGACGATTCTCCGAGCACCAACTCGGCCGAAACCTGGTACTCGCGTCCGCGGGGATTCGCGGCGGAGCACAGCTCGTGCAGCGCGTCAGCAGCCATTCGTCCGAGCATGTCGCGGTGGATATCGACCGTGGTGATGGAAGGATTGCAATACTCCGCCAGGCGCGTGTTGTCGAATCCGGTGACGGAGATGTCCCCAGGAACGCGCACGCCGGACTTTGTCAAAGCCTTGATTACGCCGACGGCGGTCAGATCGTTCACCGCCATCACCGCCGTCGGGCGCGGCGTCATCTTGAGCAGGGCCATCCCTGCCGCCAATCCGCCTTCGAATCGCAAATCGCCGGGCAGGACGGGCCCGGGTTCCAGGCCCAGCTCGCGCATGCAGTTCTCGTATGCTTGCAGGCGCGCCACGTTTGACTTCAGGGCCGGCCGGCCGGCCACGAACGCGATGCGCCGGTGGCCGTTCTTGTACAAATAGTCGACAATTTGCTTCATGCCTGAAAAATAGTCGATCCGCAGATTACTCGAGTACGCTTTTACTGGCGCCAAATCGAGGAAGGCTACGGCGATGCGGCGCCGCGCGAATTCGTTGATTAGCCGGAGGCTGATTTCCGAGGTCATCACCGCAACGCCGCGCACATTGTGCTCCATCATGCGCTCGGCTGCCTCGCGTGTGCGCCGGGTGTCGTAGTTGGTGTCGCTCAGGATTGCGTCGTAGCCGAGGCTCCTCGCGCGCACCTCAAAGCTCTTGATCACTTCCGGGAAAAACGGATTCTCAATGTCCGAAACGATGATTCCTAGTGTCCGGCTTTCCCGCGAGGCGAGATTCCGGGCATGGGCGTTTGGGAAATAGCCCAGCTTCTTCACGGCGGAAAGCACCAGCCGGTGCGTTCCGCGCCCGACCTTTCCGGTATTGTTCAGCACATTGGAAACGGTTGCCGTCGAAACGCCAGCCGCTTTCGCCACGTCGCGAATCGTAAGAGCCATGAGCCGATGCACCAGCCGTTCAGGCGTTGATCTTCGGGGTGTTGCACGAATCGCCGTGCTTCCACGGCAAGCCTCGGAGTATAGGGTAAGAAAAAATGCTTGACAACCAGCAAGGCTCATGCTAAACGGGGGAGCCAGGTTAAACGGTTAATTCAGATTAACCGTTTCGCTTTTGGGGTCCTTTCGAGCTTCGCTTTGGGGTTGTTGGGTCGCTTCATTCTCGTTGTGATTTGGGGATGTCCGTAGCGTTTTTCACCGCGTGCCAGCAGGGGTTCTGTCTCGCGGTTCATGAATAAATTCACGTCGTTCCTGTTTTACGGCTCTCGTTCGTCGCCCGCAGCCAGCGTGGCGCGGAGCCTTTTCTCGTATGCCGCTGCCGGCGTATCGAGTCTTGCGGAGGAGGTAGGTAATGGACCACCACGTTGCGACATCTTGGGTTAAGCGGTTAGCCTTTTTCTCCGCGGCGGCAGCCCTGCTGTTCTTCGCGGTTCCCGGCCGGCTCCAAGCCCAAGTCGATACCGGCAGCATTCTCGGTACGGTCACGGACGCCTCCGGCGCTTCCGTCACCGGCGCCAAAGTGACGCTTACTAACGAGGGTACGGGTGCCGAGCTCAGCACTACCACAGGAGCGGATGGCGGTTACAAGTTCACTCCCGTTCGCATCGGAAGTTACAAGCTCTCGGCGAGCCTTCAGGGTTTTCAGACGGTCGTACAGACCGGTGTCTCCGTCAATGTCGGCGAGAACGTGGTCGTCAATTTCACGCTGAAACCTGGCACCGTCACGGAAACCGTCAGCGTCGAATCCACAATCCCGGTACTCCAGTCGCAGGACGCCTCGGTGGGACAGGTCGTTGACTCCAAGAATGTGAACGATCTTCCGCTCAACGGCCGAAATTTTACTTTCCTTGCGCAATTGGCCGCAGGAGTGAACTCTCCGCAGGCGGATACTCGCGGCAATGCGGCTACGGGCGCTTTTGCCGCCAATGGCTTGCGCCCCGCGCAGAACAATTACCTCCTAGACGGCATTGACAATAATTCCGATACCGTGGACTTCCTGAATGGCACCAACTTCGTTGTCCTTCCTCCCGTCGACGCCATTCAAGAGTTCAAAGTCCAGACCTCCGGCTTCAGCGCCGAGTACGGCCGCTCCGGCGCCGCGGTTTTGAATGCGACGATCAAGTCCGGCACCAACGAATTTCACGGCACGGCGTGGGAATTCTTCCGCAACGACAAACTGGACGCCGCGGATTTCTTCGAAAACGCGGGAAACATTCCGAAGGGGGCCTTGCGTCAGAACCAGTTCGGTGTTTCCATCGGCGGGCCCATCAAGAGAAACAAAATCTTCATTTTCGGTGACTACGAAGGTTTGCGGCGCGTTCAAGGGACCGTGGCTACGGGGACCGTCCCGACCGCTCTGATGCGCAGCACCGGCTACACGAATTTCACGGAACTGCTCACCCAGGGCGGCACCGAAACGGACGACTTGGGCCGCAAGTTCGCCGCCGGCACAATTCTGGATCCCGCAACCACTCGCCCCGTAACCGCAGGGCAAGTGGATCCAGTAACCGGGCTTACGGCTGCAAAGACCGGTTTCGTCCGGGACCCCTTTGGCTCATGTCCGATCAACACAACAGACTACACGAGCAACGGTTGCCAAACGGGCCTTAACATTCTTCCCGCAGGGCGATTGGATGCGAACGCCATCAAACTGTTGAATCTGTATCCGAATCCGACAACAGGCTCTCTTTTCAGTAACTATGCGGTATCGCCGAAGCTCTTCGAGCATCGAAATGCCTTTGATACGCGCATGGACGTGAATTTCAGCGACAAAGACCAGCTTTTCTTCCGATTCAGTCTGGCGGATGACCCGCAGTTCATTCCTGGAATTTTTACGGGTATTGCGGATGGCGGCGGATTCCAGCAGGGCGATCAAACGGCCAATGCGCAACAGAGCGCCCTGGGCTATACGCATACGTTTAGCCCGACGCTGATCAACGTCGCGCGAGCCGGCTTGAACTACTTGCATACGACGCGCGTTTCCCCGCCGGCCAACGACTTGAGCGATATCCCAGGCCAGTTCGGCATCCTGGATATCCCGCAGGAGCATGAGAACGGCGGCCTGCCGGCATTCGGCATCAGCGGCTACCAGACCTTGGGCAGCAATGCCTTCTTGCCGTCAGACGAAGTCAGCTCCACGTTCCAGCTGACCGACGACCTGACGAAGATTTATGGGAAGCACACGTTCAAGGCCGGTTTCGAGTGGCAGCACGTTAAGTTTTCGACCTTGCAGCCACCCTGGTCGCGCGGGCAATTTAACTTCGACGGAACCTACACGGACGTCCCCGGCATCACAAGCGGCAACGTAGGCATCGCGCAGTTGCTTCTGATTCCACAAGCCTCAACGGTTCCAAACGGGATCGATTATGTCGGCGGGCCGGACGGCGTATTCGTCTCGAATATTTCTCTCACGGATAACGGTAAGAACTACTACGGAACTTACATCAACGACGACTGGAAGATCACCAGCAAGCTGACGCTGAACCTCGGCCTTCGCTGGGACTATTTCCAGCCGGTCTACGAGCACCACGGCGCGCAGGCCAATTTTATTCCGACCGGCGGACCGACCGGCGGACCCGCCTATCTGTTGCCGACAGGCAAGACCGACCTGAGTTTCCTTACGTCAGTTGATTGCTCGAACCCCGCGAATGCCAATTTCCTTACCTGCCTGCTCGCGAAAGACGGCATAGATCTCTCGATCGGCAAGTTCGGAAAAAGCCTGGCGACCGGCCAGAAGACGAACTTCGCTCCGCGGTTTGGCTTCGCCTACCAGGCCACGCCAAAACTTGTGGTGCGTGGTGGTTTCGGGATTTTCTACAACGGCTTTGAAAACCGCGGATTCTCTCCGAATCTCGGCGAGAACTATCCGTTCCAGTTCAATTTCTCATTCTTTAATCCCGACGCCGGCCATCCGATAAACAATTTTGCGGGTTGTGCGACTGCCACTCCCGCGGGCGGCCCGACGTTTGAAACCGGATTCAGCTGCACGCCGCTTGATCCGAAAATCGTCAATGCGAGCGGCCTGGCCCTCCGCGGCATTCAGTATAACTACCTGACACCCTACTCGATGGGGGGAAACCTCACGGTTCAGTACCAACTGACTCCAACCATGTCTGTGCAAGCGGCATACGTAACCTCGCTTGCCCGGCATCTCGAGGTATTTCCTGGCAATAACAACGTAACCTCGATTGAGCCCAACTCTGTTAACGTCACGAGTCTGGTGCCGTTCCCCGATTTCGGCCGCGGAAGCAGCCAGGCTGACACCGAAGGGAACAGTCACTACCACGCGTTACAGACAAAAGTGGAAAAGCAATTCCGGGGCGGCCTTAGTTTCCTGGCCACATACACATGGTCTAAAACCATGTCGGATGCCGGAGACCTGCTCAACGGAGGTAGCGACAATGTTGGTTATCGTGCGCCCTCCGTTCCCGGATTCGGCATTCAACAGGATTACAAACTGGCGAATTTCGATATACGGAACGTCTTCCATTTCAGCGGCGGATATGAACTTCCGTTTGGCAAGGGCAAGAAGTTCATGAACGGAGCAACGGGTGTCCAGGACAAACTGGTTGGAGGATGGAGCGTTCAGTGGATCGCCACGCTCCAAGGTGGCCAGCCAATCACTCTCTCGTGCGTAAACAACAGCGTACAGGGTCTAGGTTGCGGCGCTCTATTCACCGGCCAGCCGTTGGATTTGGGGCTGCACACGGACAGCAATGGCAAGCTGAGCTGGTTTGGTAATCCCGGAGCCTTTACCGATCCGCCCGCCTGCACGGTTGTCGGAAGCTGCACGTTTGCCAATTTGGGCGGTGTCACGCAGGTGCCGGGCCCGGGTTTCCATCGCCTGGACTTCTCCATCTTCAAGAACTTCCCCTTCTCCGAGCGGCGCGGTCTGCAGTTCCGCACGGAGATATTCAACATATTCAACCACCCGAACTTTAACGCGCCGGGATTCGGCGGTAACGGCGTGGTTGCCATCGGTGGTTCCACCAATTACGCGAGTGGTTCCACCTTCGGCGAAATCGGCTCCACGCGCGACAATCCCTACGATCCGCGGCAGATCCAGTTCGCTCTCAAGTTCTACTACTGATCTTGCAGTTCGCCGAACCCGGGGCAGGCGCTCACACCCCAGCGCCTCTCCGGGTCTTCCGCGGCGGGCAGCATGGTGTTCAATTCAGGACCGGCTTTGGTGTTTGGCAGGACGGGGGTCGGCTCTAGCCGCTCTGCTTGACCGGCGGAAACGCCATGAGTTCGTCCGCAATCCAAAGTGACCGTTGTGCTTCGTCTTCCGCGTTGTTTGCGTTGAAGCGCTCCTCGTTTCTTGCGCTAAAATAGTTAGCCCCGATGTCCCAACCACGGTCCATCCCTCTCGCCGCCCTGGCTCTGGTGCTCACGTTCGTCGGCTCCGCGCGGCCCGCCCAGAATGCGCAGACTCGAAAACTCAATGAGGATTTCCAGGCCGCCGTCGCGCAGTACGATGCCGGTCATTTTGCTGAAGCCACTGTCCAGCTCGAGAAGTTGCTTCCGTCTGCCCCGCAGAGCTTCGAAATCCATGAACTCCTTGGACTGGTCTATTCGGCGCAGCAGCTCGACGAAAAAGCCAATCCGCACTTCGAAAAGGCTGTCCGTCTCAACCCCGGTTCCGCAGCCGCGCATGCTAATTTCGCGATCAACCTCGTGCGTTTGGGGAGACTTGAACTTGCCGCCGCCCAATTCCGGAAAGCCGTTGCGCTTGATCCAGGAAATTTCGATGCTAACCACAACCTTGGCGAGCTTTATGTCCGCTCCGGGAAGCTCGCGCAAGCCGTTCCGTACCTGGAAAAGGCACAGCAGATCGATTCCGGCTCCTACGACAACGGCTACGATCTCGCCCTCGCCTATCTCCTTACCGGAAGGCTGGATAATGCCCGGATCCTCGTCCAGCAGCTTCTGCGGCGCAAGAATGCCGCCGAGTTGCACAACCTTTTGGCGGAGATCGAAGAGAAGGACGGAAAGTTCATCGCCGCGGTCAATGAATACGAAGAGGCCGCGCACATGGAGCCGAGCGAAAGCAATCTCTTCGATTGGGGCAGCGAGCTTCTTCTGCATCGCACGCTTGATCCTGCCATCGAAGTTCTCCAGGAGGCCGTTGAACGCTATCCCCAGTCGCAGCGCCTCCGCATCGCTCTTGGCGCCGCGTTCTATTCGCGGGGGAACTACGACGAAGCCGTCAGGTCGCTCCTAAAAGCCGCGGACCTCAATCCTTCCGATCCGCGCGCCTATCCCTTCCTCGCGCACGCCTACGACAGTTCTCCCGGACAAGCCGATGACGTCATTGCCTGCTTCCGCCGTTTCCTCGATCTTCAGCCGCGCAACGCGCAGGCGCACTACTTCTACGCCATGAGCCTTTGGAAAGGGAAACGCGCGCAGGATGCGGCCATCGATCTCGCGCAAGTCGAATCGCAGCTCAAAAGCGCCGTGGCTCTCGACCAGAAGCTGGCCGAAGCGCACTTGCAGCTCGGAAACCTTTATTCCGACCAGAAGAGGTTCCAGGATTCGATTCCAGAGTACCGGCAGGCCATCGCTCTCAATTCGGATTTGGCCGATGCTCATTACCGTCTTGGCCAGGCTTACGTCCGCACCGGCGCAACGGATCTAGCGCAGCAGCAGTTCGCGATTTATCAGAAACTTCGCGCGCAGCAGCTGGCCGCTATTGACAAGCAGCGCGCCGATATCCGCCAGTTCGTCTACGCGGCGAAGGATTCTCCCGCCAAACCTCAGTGACGCGGTCCTGCGCAAGGTTGGTTGGCAGGGCCGGTCCGCGCGAATCGATTCGGACTCCTTTAACCGGAGCTTCGCACGGGCCGATGGGTCGCCTGCTCTGTTTGTTCCACCCAAGTTGTGCCGTTGTATTCTGAATGTTACGGGACTCGAACCATGTGTATCCCCTGCGGATCTCTCCGAGCACTCATCGCGGCTGCGCTCGCCGTCGCGCCGAATGCCCTGCCCCTCCCCGCGGGCCCCGCGACTTTGGTCTCATCGCCTGCCGTTCGAGGTGCGGCCTTTCCGGAAAAGCGGCACGTCTGGAACTACGATGGCGGAGTTTTCTTTGTCACCGATGGCTCGATTGAGGGAGGGCCGTGCTTTCGCCTGTCCGGCCGGCTCACCGCTCCGGAATTTTTCAACGGACTGAAACGCATTGACCGCGCCGATGCCGGCACCGTCTTTGTGCGCGGCAACCAAGTGGTCACGCAATTTCCCGATGAACTGCGTTTGCAATTCGTGGTTTTTGATTTTCCCTGCAATATCGGCGAGAAGTCCTCGCCGGAACACAAGCTCCTGACGCGCGAAGATGTCAGCTCCTTGCATCTCGCCCTCTATTGGAAGCGCGGCGTCGATTTGCGGCCCGCCGATCATGTCACCATGGCGGGCTTTTCCATTGAACCGCTCGTTCCGCCGGAAATCGCGCACGAACGTCACCTTCAGGAACGTCTCGAGTGGACTTACGTGTTTCAGGTGCCGAGCCGAGGCGTGCCGCTCACGGACAGCCTCGTTCTTGTGATTCGAAACCGAGAAGGCCGCATCGCCGCTCGCGTAGCCGCCCGCCTCTAGTTTGAAGATCGTAAAGTAGAGAATGGAATCGAGACACGGCGCTCTTGCCTCTTCGAGTTGCGCGTCTCACACAGGTGCGTGCTGCAATTTTCAATTCCAATTTTCAATCTCAGCCCATGAAGCTGACCTTTCCGGCTGCCCTTTGTAAAGCACCCATCGATGGGCGCCGGCATGGCCGCGCCATTCCTAGACGACACCAACTCCAGCCGCGTTTTTGCCGGTATCCTCGCGTTGTGCGAGACTCTTCTGTTCACCATGAGAGCTTCTTCGGATGCGCGGCGCCGTCATGCGGTCGTCTTCTTCGTTGCGATTCTCGCGTCCATCGTTTTTGTCGCGGGCTTTGCGGCGCTTCATCCGCGCGACTGGTCTGTTCCGCCGGAGGCGAAGCGCTGGAGCAATCCGGCGACGCTCGAGGCTTTCGATGCCGGCCAAGCGCGCGCCCTTTATCGCGAGAAGTGTGCGTCTTGCCACGGCAATACCGGCAAAGGTGATGGCGACGATGCGCCCCTCTGGGGGCCAAGGCCCACGGATTTGACCAGCGCGCGCCTGGCCTTGCAATCGGACGGCGAGCTCTTCTACAAAATCAGCCAGGGGAAGCGGCCTATGCCTGGATTCAGGAATCGCTTGACGGATCGCCAGCGATGGGAACTCGTGCTCTACCTGCGCACGCTCGGGGAATTCCCGCCCCTACCGTCAATTCGCCGCAACGAGGCAGAGGCACCGGCCGCGCCGCACTAATCTTGCCGCGGTTTTGTTGGCTACTACACCGAGGCAGCCTTCACCTGCTGGAGGGCCGAAGCCACTTCCTTCACGTCCGGCACCTGGAGAATTTCGTAGTTCTTGAACCAGGCAATTTTGCCGCTCTTGTTAACGATGGCGATCGCCCGCCCGGTAATACCCTTATCCGCGAGATACACACCATATTTTTCGCTCATGGCGCCGCGCGGGTGAAAGTCCGCGAGCAAGGAATAGTGTATGCCCATCTTTTCCGCGTAAGCCTTGTGCGACCAGACGCTGTCCACGCTCACGCCCAGCACTTCCGCGTCGAGCGCTTCAAAGGACTTCAGGTCATTGACCAGGCAGGCGTGTTCGTTCGTGCAGACGGGACTCCAGTCGAGCGGATACCAGACCAGCACCACATTTTTCTTGCCCGCAAAATCCGAAAGTTTCACATCCTTCTTGTCCTGATTTTGCAGCGTGAAATCCGGGGCAGTCTGCCCGATGGCAATGGCCATATAGCCCTCCTGAAGGCATTTGCGTTTCGGCAAGCATCTTACCGAAAGCGGCGGCCGCCGCCAATCCGCGGAGGAAAGCGGGGGATGCCGTAAGGGCCTGGATTAGAATACCGCGCAAAGGAACCAAGCTGCGGCACGATACGTCTTTCCAGCAGCAATGCGCCGGAACTTTCGGCCGCGAGGAGCTTGCGCGATGACAGCCGAGCCACAACGGCGATGCGACATGTCCCTGACCGAACTGGTAACGCGATATCTGTCCGTGGCAGTGGAGTTTGGCATTCCCGTGGCGCTCTCCGCCTTTGCGCTGACGCCACAGGAAACCGAGCGAATCTTCACCGCCTACGACCAGGACTATCACGTCAGCCGGTTTCTGCGCTTCTCGAACTCGGTTGGTCCCAGCTACACCATTGATGGGCAGCCCGCGACGCACGTGACGATTGATCCGCAGATCCGCTCGATCCTGTGACCCGCACAGCGCAATCGCTTGGCGGGAAGATGCGGGGCGCTGAGGACAACAGCCATTTTCGCAAAGTCATTTCCGTGAAGTCAGGCTTCCTGCCGATGCCTCCGGCCGGGACGATTTTGCCGACTCATCACTGCCGGGCTGGCCCGGCGGTGCCGACCGGCACCAGCAGACGATCTTTCACACGATACGCGGCGCCGCGCCAATGAATCTCTTGTCGAAAGCACCCCGCTACCCAAACTGCAAAGCTCGCCGCGTCTCGGAGCGGTGCCAGCCAAAGATTTTTCCGCACCGCGGCATCGCGCAGTCCCCAAACACCCGCAACCCAGGCCACGCCGATCCGCAACACGAGGTACGCCGCCGGATACGCCATTGCCAGGATCCGCGGCCAATGCAGCAGCCGCACCGCCGTGGCCGCCGCAATGCTCCAGGGCAATCCATGAGTCAGCAGCAGTCCCCAATACGCGGCGGGTCGCACGTTTCGCAGCCCGATCGACCAGCGCAACTCATGGCGCAGATACTCGCCAAGCGTTTCTTCGGGGAAAACCATCTCGACGGGTTGCCGCAGCAGCTCCACCTTGTAGCCAGCGCGCGCCAGCCGGTTACCCAATTCGAAGTCATCCGAGTGATGGTCTGCCATCGCGCGCCACCCCCCGATTTCGGCGAGATGCTTCTTTGTCGTTGCCATCATCCAGCCGAAGGCAAAACGTGCCGTGCCTTCCAGCTTGCGCGCGGAAAGCGCTCCCGGCAGCGATTCCATCGCCATGCCCAGAGAATTCAATCCACCCGCCAGGGTATCGGGTGCGGAGCTTCGGTAAAAGCAGGTCGCGCCGGCTACATCCTTATCGCGAAACGCTTCGGCCACGCGGCGCAGAAGATGGCGTTCCGCGCGTACGTCGCTGTCGCTCATCACGATCAGTTCGTGCGCCGCCTCTTCCACCAAGCGGCAGAGTACGCTGACCTTGCGATTACTCCCCACCGGGGGAATCGGCGTAATGAGCCGTATGCGCCGCTCCGGGAAGTCCTGCTGCAATCTTCTGATAATTGCGATTGCCGAATCCGCCGGACTGGCGGCGCCAAACACGAGTTCATACTCGGGATAGTCCAGCCGGCAGAAACTCGCGAAATTCTCGTAAGCGTCGCGGTCCGCGCCACACACCGGCTTGAGTATGCTGACGGGAGGCAGGTTCTCACTGGAGCAACCTGGCGCCGTTCTGCCGTGTTCGGCTCTTAAAAGGCCATCTGCTCTGCCCAGTCTGGGCGCGGGTTCACGAAAAAAGTCCACCACGCAGTAGAGCGCTAAGAGGTAATAGCACAGCGGCGCGGCCGCCAAAAGGAGCACGGTCAGGCCGAGAATTGAGACCATGCGAATTCCTCGAACCGGCGCAATCTGCGCGCGCAAGACCTGGGTTGCACACGTCAGACCGGTTGTATGTTCGTGGTAGATGTTGGAAGGATACTAGCACCCGAAGGTTGCCCGCGCCAGCATCAGTTTCGGTCGCGGCTGGCCTTGCGAACCGCCTCTTAGCTTGTCGTAACGAGTAAGACCCCGATGCACACCAGGATCACGCCCGCCCACCGTGCGACGCTGATCTCTTCTCGGAGGATGTACTTCGCGCCGAGGGTGCCCACCACATAACTCAGCGCCGACGCCGGAATCACCAGGCTGATCGGCTCCCACGAAAGCAGCAGCAGCAGCGAGTAGAATGAAAGGGCCATCAAGGGCACGCCGCACCAAAACCACCCGTTGCGGAAGGCGCGCCCCAGGAAGTGCAGCATGGGCCGCAGCCGCAATCGCTCCGGCTCGCCGACAGCCTTCATGCCACAAGTGATGGCGATCTCGCCGCCTGTGCTGCCCAGAACGAGTAGCGCCAGCAGTGAAGTGACGCGAATCATGCGGAAGCTCTCACGGGCTGCGGGGTGGTGCGCGGCTTGGTCTGGCCCACCAGCAGGACGCCAATGCAAATCAGGAGGACTCCGATCCAGCGGCGCGGCGAAACGCGCTCGTGCAAAAAAAGCACGGCCAGAAACGTCAGTATCGCGTACCCGAACGCGCCCGCGGGCATCACGTAGCTGTAGTCGGCCCAGCTCAGCACCGTCATGTAGCTCAGCATGAAGCCGCTAAGAAAGAGTATCCCTATCCAGATTGCGCCATTCGTTACGGTCAGCCCGAAAGCATGCGAGACGCCGCTCCAGTTCAGCGGAACAGCCCCGATCTGCGACATGCCGTGCTTTAGCATCAAGTCGCCCGCATTCGCGCACATCACCATGGCCAAGACCATCGTAAGGGTCTTCCATCGCAAACGATGCTGGGACGCCATGTGTGCGGAGTTAGTCGTTGCCGGAAGCGGAGGGTGATTCCGGAACGGAGATCATCGGCTTTTCGATGTCGCCGCCCTGGCGTACCCATTTCCAGCGTTCCGCGCGTAATTTGAGAAAGTCCGTCGCTTCGTGATAAAGCCGTTTGCGTTCGTGGCTGTCCCAGAGCGCGTCGCGTACGATGCGCCACACGACTTTCGGGCGGAAGTAGTATTCGTCGTAGAAGCGGTTCACGCCTTCCATCATTTCCGCCTTCGAAAGATGCGGATATTCGATGTGCGGCAACTGATGGCCGCCCGAATCGGCAAGGGCCTCGACCTTGAGGAAGCCTTGCGCGGCCATGCTGTCGTGGAGTTCTGTGCCCGGCATCGCATGTGCGAGCGAAACCTGGATGGTTTCGCAGTCGAGTTCCTTGGCGAAATCGATGGTTTTCTGAATGGTTTCCTTCGTTTCGCCCGGCAAACCGATGATGAAATCGCCATGCACCCGAATGCCGACCTTGCGGCAATTTTTCATGAACGTGCGGCCCATCTCGACGGTCGCGCCCTTTTTGATGTTTTTCAAAATTTGTGGATCACCGGATTCAAAGCCCACGATGAAGAGCCGCGCGCCGGCATCGGCCATGGCTTTCAGGGTTTCGTAGTCGCTGTGGACGCGGGCCGTGGACGACCAGCGGAACTTAAGCGGCTTAAACTTGCTGCACAGATCAAGCACGCGATCCTTGCGAATATTGAAGGTATCGTCGTCGAAAAAAATCTCCTTCATTTGAGGGAAGTATTCGAGCGCTTGCTTCACTTCCCTCGCCACGTTTTCCGTCGAACGGGTTCGCCACGCATGCCCGGAAATGGTTTGCGGCCACATGCAGAATGTGCAGAGCGCCGGGCAGCCGCGCGTCGTATAGAACGACACGAACGGATGCAGCAGGAACGGGACGTTATAGCGTTCGATTTCGAGATCGCGCTTGTAAATGTCGGTGGCGAAGGGAAGCGCGTCGAGTTCCTCGGTGTGCAACTGCGGGCGAGCCTCGTTGTGGACTATCTTGCCGTCTTTGCGGTAACTCACGCCGCGAATTTCCGCGAGCGGCTTGCCGTGCGCGAATTCGGCCACCGAGTGATCGAATTCTCCCCGCGTGACAAAGTCGATGTCTTCGCTGGCCATCAGCGTCTCGTTGGGCTTGATGTGCCCCTGCGGCCCCACGAAGGCGATCTTCATGCCGGGGTTGGCTTCCTTGATCTTGCGGATGAGCTTGATATCGCTGTCCAGTCCGACCGTCGAAGTGAACAGGACGAGAAACTCGTAGTTTTTGCAAATTTCGACGGTTTGCTTCCAATTGACTTTGTGAGGAGAAGCATCCAGAAGGCGGCTGCCGGGAATCATTCCGGCTGGGTAGGTAAGCCATACCGGATACCAATACGACTCAATTTCGCGTGTCGCGGGCCAGCGCGAGCTGGCGCCCCCGTCAAAGTTCTCGAAGCTCGGGGGATTCAACAGCAACGTCTTCATCACATCCGCCATCAGTCACCCTCAGCCGTGAAGTCGAACCCAACATGATACCGGCGCGTGGCCCCGCGGGCTGGAGGCCACATCCACACTTATTCAAGTCTAACCGAGTTTGCCAAACCTGCCCAATCGTTTCGCCACATGAGTTGCCCCATCCTTGTGTGAGTTTCCTGCCGTGCCGCCCACGAGGCGCCATACAGGTTAAGGGCTGACTCGGTGGCCCAAGCGGATCTGGGCGCCCGTTCTATTGACTTCGTGGCGACAGTCCTATAGTGTCGCCACTCATAGGTACTAAGGTCGGCAATATAAAAGCCAAGTGCGCCCGTGTGTTACCGGTTTAGGTCCGTAGTTCTTCGCGTGTATGGGTCTTCGATGCCCCAACCCTACTCGGAGGCTTGCCCGTGTCTTTCCGCCACTTCAGCGTTCTTGTTGTGCTCGTCTTGCTGGCAGTTTTCGCGTTTTCCAGCCGCCGCGCTGCCGTGGCCGATGAGTGGCAGCCTGTTTCGCCCGAAGACCTCAAGATGACGAGCTACGCCAAAGCTCCCGGAGCGCCCGCCATCATCCTTTACCGGGAGGTCGACCGCGACGACAGCAACTATCATGTTCCCCATGAGTACAACTACGTCCGGGAGAAGATTTTCACCGAAGAAGGCCGGAAGTATGCCGACATCGAAATCCCTTACCCGAAGGACCAACAAAACATCGTCGATATTCGCGCACGTACCATCCGGCCGGACGGCTCCATCGTTAACTTCGATGGGAAAGTTTACGACAAAGAAATCGTGAAGTCGCGCTCGCTCAAATACCTCGCCAAGACGTTTACGCTTTCCGATGTGCAGCCAGGCAGCATTATCGAATACCACTACATGGTCGATTTCAAGGAGGGCTATGTCTACGACTCCCGCTGGATTCTCAGCGAGGAGCTCTTCACCAGATCGGCCAAATTTACCCTCAAGCCAAGCATGGATTTCGCGTTGCAATGGAGCTGGCCCAATGGCCTTCCGGAGGGAAGCAAGCCTCCGGTTAACGAAAACAACAAAATCATCCATCTCGAAGCGCAGGATATCCCCGCCTTTCAGTTCGAGGACGATATGCCTCCCGAGAACGCCATGAAATATCGCGTCGATTTCATTTACAGCGACGATACTCTGGAAACCGATCCCAACCGGTTCTGGAAGAAGCGGGACAAAAAGCTTTACGACAAGGTCGAGAGCTTCGTGAACAAGCGCAAGGCGATGGAAGAGGCTGTGGCGCAAACGGTCGCTCCGGGCGATTCGCCGGAGACCAAGCTGAAAAAGCTCTACGCGCGTGTTCAGCAGCTTCGCAATACCTCGTATGAGGTCCAAAAAACGGCGCAAGAGGAGAAGCGCGCGAAGGAGAAGGGCATCGGCAGCGTCGAGGACGTTTGGAAGCAGGGATACGGCACAGGAGAGCAGATCACCTGGCTTTTCCTTGGCCTTGCCCGGGCCGCCGGATTCGAGGCCTACCCGGTTTACATCGCTACTCGCGACGATCACTTCTTCTTTCGCAACCTAATGAAGGCCAGCGATCTGAACACGAACGTCGTGCTCGTCAAGCTCAACGGCAAGGATTTGTACCTCGATCCCGGCACCGCCTTCACTCCCTTCGGACTTCTTCCCTGGTCCGAAAGCGATGTGCCCGGCTTGAAGCTCGATAAAGACGGCGGCACCTGGGTTACAACGTCGATGGCGGAAAGCTCCGAATCGCGGATTGAGCGCAAAGCCAACTTCAAAGTCACTTCGGATGGCTCGCTCGAGGGCAAGCTCACGGTTACCTACACGGGACTCGAAGCGCTGGATCGCAGAATTGAGGAGCGCAACGAGGACGACACCGCACGCAAGAAATTTCTCGAGGACGAGGTCCGCCAGGTTGTTCCAGCCACCATTGATGTGGACCTTACGAACAAACCAGAATGGAACAGTTCGTCGCCAACGCTCGTCGCGGAGTTCGATCTCAAGGTGCCTGGCTGGATATCCGGAGCCGGTCGTCGCGCTCTTTTGCCCGTTGGAATCTTCAGCGCCGGGGAAAAGCACGTATACGAGCACACCACGCGTGTGCATCCGCTCTATTTTCACTACCTTTCCGAAAAGTACGACGACATCACCATCGACCTGCCGCTCGACTGGCGCGTCAGCGATATTCCGAAGCCGCAAACCACCGACGCGAAGTTGCTCGTCTACACAAACGATGTGGAGAATAAGAATGGCATCTTGCATCTCCAACGCCGCTTGAAAAGCGATCTTCTTTCGCTCGATCAGAAGTACTACCCGGCGCTTCGCAATTTCTATCAGGCCGTGAGGACCTCCGATGAGCAGCAAATCGTGTTGCAGCCAGGCTCTGCCGCTGCGAGCAATTAGTTCTTTCCTCCGTTTCGTTCTCGGCTGGACCGCGGCGTGGTCTCTTTGCGGCTTTGCGGCAACGCGCGCGCTGGCGGATGCGCCCGCGTGGATGCACGCCCTTGTCAATGCGCCTCTTCCCGCGCACGACGAAAAGACCGATGCCATACTGCTGTACGCCGAGGACATCACCAGCGTCCAGCCGACCGGAAAAATCAAGAGCATTGAGCGCCGGGCGTATAAAGTCCTGCGGCCGAACGGCCGTGAACGCGGCAAGGTTTTCGCCAGCTATGACGCCGAAACACGCATCACCAGCATTCATGGCTGGTGCATTCCCGCCCAGGGCAAGGATTATGAAGTTAAGGACAAAGACGTCATCGAGACCGCTTTTTTTGGAGTTGAAAATGGCGAGCTTGCCACCGACGTCCGTACCAAGGTACTGAGCATTCCCGCGCCCGATCCCGGCAACATCATTGGCTGGGAAATCGAGCACGAAGACCGTCCGTACATCCTGCAGGATGAATGGGAATTTCAGCGCACTGTGCCGGTTCGTGAAGCGCGCTACACTCTCCAACTGCCGCCCGGCTGGGAATACAAGGCCGTGTTCCTCAATGCGCCGGAGATCAAGCCAACCGCCTTCGGTAGCAACCAGTGGCAGTGGGTCGCCACGAATCAGGAGGCCATCCGTCCCGAAAACGACATGCCGCCGTGGACTGCGGTCGCCGGCATGATGGTGATTTCCTTCGTTCCCTCCGGAGGCGCCCAGAACAAGGGTTTCGAGAATTGGAACGACATGGCGCTTTGGGAAGCGGGCCTCGTCCATGGCCGCCGGAACGTTTCGCCTGAAATCAAACAGAAGGTGGAGGAGCTAACCGCTGGGCAAACCACTCCGCTCGCTAAGATGCGGGCCCTCGCCAAATTTGTGCAGGACGATATCCGCTACGTCGCGATCGAACTGGGCATCGGCGGATGGCAGCCGCATCCGGCCGCCGAAACGTTTTCGCACAAGTTTGGCGACTGTAAGGACAAGGCCACGCTGATGAGCGCGATGCTCAAGGAGATCGGTGTGGACTCCTACTACCTTGTGGTCAACACGCGCCGCGGAACTGTGAACTCCCGAACACCGGCCGTCAACTGGTTCAATCACGTCATTCTCGCCATTCATTTGCCGGATGCCGTGAACGATGCGTCGCTGAGCTCTGTTTACCAGCACAAGACGCTGGGCCGCCTTCTCGTCTTCGATCCCACCGACGAACTGACTCCCTTCGGATATTTACGGGGACCTCTGCAAGCCAACTTTGCCTTGCTCGTGACGGAAAATGGCGGTGAACTGATCCAGCTCCCGAAGCTCGCTCCGGCCATGAACGGATTGCGGCGCATCGCCAAGCTGACGCTGGCTCCGACCGGCGCGCTGACCGGCCAAGTCACCGAGACGCGTCTCGGCGATTCGGCCGCCTATCAGCGCGAACTGCTTCGCACCGTCACCAAGGATCAAGACCGCATCAAGCCTATCGAAACCGTGCTCTCGCAGTCTCTCGCCAATTTTCGTGTGACGAAAGCCAGCCTGATTAATCTGAACGAAACGAACCAGCCCTTCGGCTACGAGTACTCCTTCACCACCGAAAACTATGCGAAACCAGCGGGCAATTTGCTGCTCCTGCGCCCGCGCGTCCTCGGCAACGAGAGCAGCGACCTGCTCGAGACGAAGGAACCTCGCAAATTTCCCGTGGAATTCGAGGGGCCATCACTCAGCTTGAACAATTACGAAATCACCCTTCCTCCCGGCTACGAAGTCGACGACCTACCGCCCCCTGTGGACGTTGACTACGGCTTTGCTGCCTATCACAGCAAGACCGAAGTCAGCGGCAACGTCCTCAAATACACGCGCTCATTCGAGGTAAAGGACGTCACCGTTCCAGTCGAAAAGGCAGACCAGTTGAAGAGGCTCTACCGCATCATCGCTACGGACGAACGCAATACCGCCATCCTCAAACCCCGGTCCTAAGCTGCTGCGCGCTTGGGAGCGCCTGTGCTACCTTGAGAGCGGCAGCGCCTGCCGCCCGCGATGAACCGCATTTCCGCCTGCGTCATAACGCTCAACGAAGAAGCAAACCTGCGACGCTTGCTGGCCTCGCTCAAAGGTGTGGCCGACGAACTGGTCATTGCCGATTGCGGAAGCACGGACGGCACCGAGGCTCTTGCCAGGGAAGCCGGGGCGCGCTTTCTCCGGAGGCCCTGGACCAATTACGCCGATCAAAAGAATTTCGCCGCGGAGAACGCGGCGAACGATTGGATCCTGTCCCTGGATGCAGATGAGGAACTGAGCAGCCCGCTGCATACCGCGCTGCTCGATTGGAAGAGCCGCGAGCCGGAAAAGAACGTTTACGAAATGGCGCGGCGCACCTGGTATCTCGGTGCCTGGGTGCGGCATTCGGGCTGGTACCCGGACTTTCAGCGGCGGCTTTACAGGCGCGATGCCGCGCGCTTCAGCGGAATCATTCATGAGTCGCTCCGATTTGAAGGAGAGCCGGGACGGCTCCATGGAGACCTGCTGCACTACACCGTGCGATCTTTCGCCGAGCATGAGCAAAAAGTGGAGCGCTATACAACGCTCGCGGCACAGCAAATGTACGAGGCAGGCCGCCGGCACTGGCGGGCCGCGATCTGCTTCGCCACACCGTGGAGTTGGTTGCAGAACTTCGTTTTTCGCGGAGGGTTCCTCGACGGCTATCGCGGAGCGCTGATCGCTCAAATGGCAGCTCGATCCGTGCGCCTAAAATACGCAAAGCTGGGCCGGCTGGTAGCGGAAAGAAGCTCCGCCGGCGAATGTTCATGAAACCGCTGCTCGTGGATCTCGAAACGGCTTGGCGTGGCGGACAGAATCAGGCGCTGCTCCTTCTCAAGGGACTCAAGGCGCGCGGGCACCAGCCGGAATTGATCGCCGCTCATGGTTCCGCGCTCGGCGAGCGCGCCGCCGCAGCCGATATTCGAGTTCATCACGCGCGCCGCGGCCTATTGCATCTGCCGGCTGCGATGCGGATACGCGAGTTAATGCGCAGCGATGGATTCGATCTCGTCCACGCCAATGAGGCTCACGCGGTTTCCGCCGCCTGGCTTGCGGGCGCGCACCGCCGCGTACCGCTGATCGTTTCGCGGCGCGTGGGCTATCCGATTGGCAAAAGCCGCCTGGCGCGGGCCAGGTACGAAGCTGCTACGCGAATTGTGGCCAATTCACGCTGGACGGCGGAGCAGGCTGGGCTATCGGGCGCTCCGCGGAGCAAGATTACAGTGGTCCATGAGGGGACGGAAATTCCGCAACGGTTCACCGCTGAACAGCGGAACGCCGCCCGAAAACAGTGGCGCCAGCCGCGGGAAGCGCCGCTGCTCGGCTGCGTGGGCGTGCTGCTGCCGGACAAAGGCCAGGAATGGTTGATTCGCGCACTCGCGGAACTCTACGAGGAGTTCCCGGCCCTGCGTCTGTTGCTCGCGGGCGATGGACCATGCCGGCCGCGCCTCGAGAGACTCGCGAAGGAATTGAACGTCGCGGGTTCGGTGATCTTCGCTGGTTTCGTCAACGATATCGACAGCGTTTACGCCGCGCTCGACGTCTTTCTCTTGCCGTCGTTTTTTGAAGCTCTCAACAATTCCTTGCTCGCGGCAATGGCCCGCGAGGTTCCTTCCATTGCTTTTGACCGCGGCGCGCTCGGCGAAATCATCGAAAACGGCAGAAGCGGCTTGCTCGTCCCGCCCGCGAACACCGCCGCTCTTTGCGAAGCCATCCGCGCCGTTCTCCGCGACCCGGCGCAGGCAAGGTGCTTCGCCGAGGAAGGACGTCGCAGGGTGGAACGCGATTTTTCAGCGGACCGCATGGTCGATGAGATGGTACAGATCTACGATTCGGCGCTCTCTGCCGGTTGAGTAATCCCTTGCGCCTCCCCGGTTTCCGGCGAGCCGCCAAGAACGGATCCAAAAAGGGTGAAGCGCCGAGCGGCTCCTTCTCAGTCCGCTGCGGCGCTTCAAGCCTTAACTTGGTTGCACCAGTTTTCTGACTTCCTTTGTTCCAGGCGTTCCCTCCTATCCGCTCGCCGTTTTCGGTCAAGCTATCTTGGGGATTGAACAACCCATCGCCCTTTGGGCTCGAGAAACTCCAGGCCAATGGCAAAGCCGTCGCCTTGCAAGGGCTGGCAGTAAGCTACTCGGGCTGAGGAGCGAAACTCTCCGGTGCGGGACACAAGAGTCAGCCGCTCGTTGATGTCCCACTTGCGCACGCTCATGACGCGAGCGCCGCGCGCACTCACATTTTCGGTGAAGGTGGATTCGGCGCCGGGCAGCGACTGATGACCGTCGAGGACTACGGGAATTTCCATCGGGATACGGCGTTCGGCGCGATGAAAAACGTGTGCGAGTTTGCGCGGCATAGTCGTCGGTCATCCTCAGAGGCATGCGGCTATGCGCGAAAGATTGGGCACGCCGGTCCCCGCTGCTCGATGCTTCATGCGATACAGCGCGCGATCGGCTGCTGCAAGCAGCTTCTCGGGCGTATCGCCGTCTTCCGGGAAGGACGCAACGCCGGCGCTTACAGAAAGCGCCGGAGTCTCGGTTTCCCCGGCGAGGCGTTCCCTTACCCGCGTAACCACGCGATTCGCGATTTCCGCTCCCGCTTCGGGGAGTACCAAAGCAAACTCGTCTCCCCCGTAGCGCGCGGCGGTATCAATCGCGCGCGAATGATTGCGAAGAATTTTTCCGAGCCGGACGATGGCGCGACTTCCCGTAAGGTGGCCGTACTGGTCGTTGATGGCCTTCAGGCCGTCCATATCCAGCAGCACCACGCTGAAGGCACGCTGCGTCCGTCTGGAGCGATCCAGCTCGGCTTCCAGAACGCTCAGCAAACGCCGGTAGTTCGCCAAGCCGGTGAGCGGATCGCTTACAGCCATCGTGCGAACTTGGTCGAACAGTCGCGCCTGATCGAGCAGCGCGCCGCTAAGCATGACGAGATAGCTCGAAGTCTTGGCCAACTCCGCCAGGAAGAATGGACCATCGAAAAGTTGCCGCGAAAACGCCGCCGCCGCGTGGCAAACGAAATTGAGCGAGGCGACCGCCAGGAGCGAATAGTCGTACACCGTTGCGGAATTCTTTCCCCGGCCGGTCTCCTTCAGACGCCTGCGGAAGCACACGGCCGCTGTCAGGAACAAGGCGGCGGGCAGAATATCCCAAGGACGAGACAAAAGACTTTGCGCGTGTGCAATTGGCGCTGCCGGAGCCGCAAGAAAAGCCGCGCTCGTTGCGTATGCCGCCACGGCAACCACGAGCAAGGCGGCCGCCGTCTCTCTGCTGGGCTGCCGCGCCGTGGGCATATAGCGCTCGACGGCGATCGCAGCTAGCAGCAGCACCGCAAGCAAGGTACGGCTGACCATCCAGCCCATGGGGATGTGCGAAAGAGCGGTTGGGCCGGTCAGCAGCAAGTCGCCCAGGCTGAAATACCCGGCGGTCTCGATAATGCCGCAAAGGACGAAGGCGAAAGCCAGGATCAGCGCCGTGCGGTCATGCGTGCCCCGAAAACGCACCAGCGCATTCGCCGCAAAACAAAAACTCAGCAGGGTCCCGCCGACCTCCAGGTACATATACACTTGCGGAGATCCCGCGAAACCCGGCTGACGGAGGTACAAAATGCCCCCGAAGAAAAGCAGCGCCGCAGCTGCGGAAAAGGCGATGAGGACCCGCGAACGCAGGTTCTCGTCGGTAACGGCCAAGCGGCCCTCCCGAAGATACCCGGCGATACTCCCCCAACCGCCCACGAAATCCCCCAAATGCCGAAGAAACTCGGACAAGTGCCGAGGATGCAAGTTGATGTCCGTTTTTTCGTGGATTGTAAGCTATTGATTTTAAGTTAGTTGTCCTGGCCTGGCACGGAGCTTGGTCTCGGTGAAGGTGTAGAGCGAGACTTCGCGCCCGGCGGCGGGGACAGCCGATTAGAAAGCTATCACGTTTGCTTCGTTAGAGTTACCGTCCAACCGGACAGTCGGCAGTCGCCAGAGAACAGGTGTCTCAGTCTGAGACTGTCTCAGTTGGCGAGACGGATGAGCAAGGGTCGCCCGGCGGCTACACCTTCGGTTTCGCTGCCGGAAGTGCCCTTGCGACCACGGTGTCCGCAAAGTTGCAAACTCTATGCGAACCATCACAGAAGGGCTTGTTGGCTGAGTGGCCGCAGCGGCACAGGCCGACCGAGGTGCGGCCGGCAAGATCAAAGGGCTGCCCCTGCGGATCGACAATCTCGAAATCGCCCTCGACGCGAATCGAGCCGTTGTTGTTAATCGTGATTTTCGTGGCCGCCATCAGACCTCCGGTTTCCGTTTGCCGACGCGAGTACTTCGCGCGCCCACTAGAGTACGCAGGGTGCGGCGGGAACTCAAGGCGGCGCGCCGCGGCAAGAGAATGCGGGCGACGCTCAGTACTTCGGGACGCTCGGATCGACTTCATCCGACCAGGCAAGTATGCCGCCCCGGAGATTGAGGATTTTCCGGAACCCGGCCTTGCGCAGAAAATCGACGGCTTCCGCGGAGCGCTTTCCACTCCGGCAGTGCGCGACAATCTCCCGCGAAGAGTCCAGTTCATGCATGCGCCGCGGCAGTTCGCCCAGGGGAATCAATTGCCCATGCAAATTGCAAATCTGGTATTCGTGTGGCTCGCGCACATCCAGGATGAAGAGGTCGTCACCCCGGTCGAGGCGCGTCTTGAGCTCCCGCGGCGTGATCTCCGGTACGCTCAGGTTCGGAGCCGGGGCTTCTTCTCCGCGCACACCGCAAAACTCATAGTAGTCAATGAGCTGGTGAATGGTGCGGTTTGTGCCACACATCGGGCAATTCGGGTTTTTCCGGAGCTTCAGCTCGCGGAACTTCATCCCTAACGCATCGAAAAGCAGCAACCGGCCAACTAGACTCTCCCCGCGACCCAAAATGAGCTTGATGGTTTCCATCGCCTGGATCGAACCGACAATCCCCGGCAAAACACCCAGAATGCCGCCCTCGGCGCAAGAAGGCACGAGGCCCGGCGGAGGCGGTTCCGGATACAGGCACCGGTAGCACGGCCCTTCCGGCATGCCAAAGATCGTTGCTTGCCCTTCAAAGCGGAAAATTGAGCCGTAAACGTTGGGTTTTCCCAGCAGTACGCAAGCGTCGTTCACCAGGTAGCGCGTGGGGAAGTTGTCCGTCCCGTCGACGACGATGTCAAAATCCTTGAAGAGTTCGAGCGCATTGGCGCTCGTGAGTTGCGTCTCGAAGCTCTGAATTTCAATCGCGGGATTCAGATTGGAGAGTCGCGCTTTGGCCGCTTCGCTCTTCGATTTACCCACGTCGCTCGATCCAAAAGTCACCTGCCGCTGCAGATTGGTGAAATCCACAACGTCGAAATCGACGAGGCCCAGCTTGCCCACCCCCGCTGCAGCCAAGTACAAGCCCAGGGGCGCGCCCAGTCCTCCTGTGCCAATTAGCAGGACTCTCGCGTTCTTCAGTTTGAGCTGCCCCTCCATGCCGACTTCCGGCATGATCAGATGCCGGCTGTAGCGCAGAATTTCTTCTTTGGACAATGCCGCTGCCGGAGCTTTTGCCGCCAGCGGTTCAGCTTTCGTGGCCATTCCTGCTGCTCCTCGAATTCTTCGGACGACTCAGGCAAAACACGAAGTCCCGCACGATGCCGGCTCGACACCGTGACTCTATCACGCCTCTCCAGTCTCGCCGGCGCCGCCCGCGATCGACGGCACGATGCTGATCGTGTCGCCGTCCTTCGTCGGCGTGTTCTCTTTTGCCAGATAGCGGATGTCCTCGTCATTCACATAGACATTCACGAAGCTGCGAAGCTTTCCTTCCTCCGTATACAGATGCTTCCGCAAATCTCCGAATTTGGATGTGAGATGTCCCAGGGCTTCTCCCACTGTGGATGCCTGAAACTCCGCGGAGTCGTTCTTGCCGGCAAACGTGCGCAGCGGCGCCGGTATGATTACCTTCACAGCCATTGCTTTTCCTCCATAAAATGGCCACTCCATTTCGTGACGTTGCTTACCCCAAAAAACCGTTGCTTACCGCTCCCGCTTCCCTCACGTTCTTGGCATGGAGCTCGTCAAGTTCGATCTGCTCCGGCGTGTAGCCCTCGCGGTCGTCATTAAGCCGCCACGAAGTCATCTCACACGCGAAACCTCGCTGCACCGATACGATGAGGTAGCTGTACCACGGCCAGGCGTGCAGGCGGTCAAATTCGCTGGGTTTTGCCGGATGGTCCGGGTGGGAATGGTACCAGCCGATAACCTCGAGGTTCTGTTCGCGTGCCGCCGCTTCCGCGGCCCGCACGTCTTCCGCGGTCAGGGAAAAGCGGTTCCGCGGCGAATCTCCGTTGCGATTGCTCAGCGGAAGAAGCGAAACGACACGCCGCGTCTCTTCTGACGCACCATCCGCCTTGGCGAGTTCGGCGTCATGGCCCAGCAACGCGCCGCAGCACTCGTGCGGGTAGGTGGCCTCTCCGTGCTCGCGAATCTTTTCCGTGAGCGGGTGTCCCAGCCAGAGCTGAAATCGTGCGCTCATTCCTCGTCCCAAAAGCGCTCATTCAAGTACTTCGACGCTGAGTCCGCGAATACCGTGACCATCACCGCTCGCTCGCTGCGCGGAATTTGCTTCGCCACTTGCAGGCACCCAAGCAGCGCCGCCGCCGAACTGGGGCTCACGAGCAGGCCCTCCTCTCGCGCAAGCCGCTTCACCAGCCGGTACGCCTCTTCCGTCGGAATTTCGATATTCTCGTCCGCGAGCGAATCGTCATAAATCGCCGGACGCAGCGCCGTCGGCATGTGCTTCCAGCCCTCGAGGCCATGAAAGGGGCCGTCCGGCTGCAGGCTGGTAAAGCGAATCCGCGGATTGAGCTCGCGCAGGCGCCGAGTCGTGCCCGTGAACGTTCCGCTGGTCCCCAGGGCCGCCACAAAATGCGTGATCTCTCCGCTCGTCTGCTCCCAAATTTCGTTGGCTGTCGTACGATAATGCGCCTGCCAGTTCGCCGGGTTGCTGTACTGGTCCGCGTAGAAATACTTCTCCGGATCCTGCGCCACCGTTTCGCGCACTCGCCGGATGGCCCCATCCATTCGTTCATCGGCTGGTGTCAGGACGAGATCCACGCCGTAAGCGGCAAGGATTCGCTTGCGCTCGATCGAGGCGTTTTCCGGCACATAAAGCTTTACGGCATAGCCGAGCGCCGCGCCGATCATCGCGTACGCGATCCCCGTGTTCCCGCTCGTGGCATCAACGATCGTCTTGCCAGGCTGCAGTTCGCCGCTGGCAATCCCCTGTTGGATGATGCTCAGAGCCGGACGATCCTTAACCGAGCCGCCCGGATTGAACCATTCGGCTTTTGCGAAGAACGTTACGTTCGGGAAGTCGGAGGTAACCCGGCGGAGCCGCAGAAGCGGCGTATTACCAATGGATTCGAGTAGCGACACACCCATATTCGCTGTGCGTTGCGGTTGCACTGGCGCGATCATGGGTTTCAGGGAAGACATTGTTCCTTGTCGCTCGTGAAGCCAGCCGAAGCGAGGCCCGGCCAAAAGGCGACCATCTTACTCGGGATTTGATGCAACAACCCATACGAAAGATATATACCTTATTTCCCATCACTTAGCAAGGATTCCCGGAGAGGCCCCTTGGGGCCTGTTCCACCGGGGATGCTCGACAGACCACCTTCGCCAGTCCACAGAACCGGCCGCCCGCCTTCACGCATTCCGTCGGTCACAGGAACTGCCGGCCTTGCTGCTCTTCCCGGTCCGGGGACTTTACTTGCATGCCCTGCAATCGTAATCTGGTGGGCCATGTGGAACATAAATGAGCGTTTTGAGAAGAAAGCCATCGAGAGTTTGGCTGCGTTGGGCTTCACTGTGGGAGCGACTCGCGGCGTGGTTCGCGTCGAAAAGTACGGCTGCGGAGCCGAGTTCCGCCAGGATAGCGACGGCCGCTTTCACCTCACCATCCTCCCAACGATTATGCTCAAAGGGCAGTTCACGAAGCTCTGGGATGCCGGCTATCAGAAATTTCTGCTCACCGACGACGGCCTCAAGGTGCCGGCGCTCGCTTCCCACCTTCAGAATTTGCGCCGGTTCAATGAAGAACTGCGCACTGCCCTCGGTGTTCCTACCTTTTATAACGAAGCCCTCGGCTCCGTGAGCCAGGTCAGTGTCTACGACCGCGTCAAAGGCCGCAAGGGCGACGTGCCCGATACGACCGTCGGCGCGCACAGCCCGGGAAGCGCTCACTAACCCTGTTTTGTTCTCCTCTGCGTGCAACCTGAGGCTGCTTCTCCGGTCATCCAAGCTTTGGAAGTTCACGTTTCTTTTCGAGGTGAGCGCATGGGACGCGTCGTGGCGCTGATGGACGATCTCTTCTTTCAAATGAAAGTGGCCGAAACCGCGAAACAACTCGGCATCGAGCTCAAAGTCGCGACCAGCCACGACGCGCTGCGGAGCTTGATGGAATCGGAGCCGAAATTGGTGATTGTTGATCTGAATGCGCGCAGCCAGCCGCTCGCTGCCATCGCGGCCTTGCGCGCCGAAAAGAGCCATGCGCGCATTGTTGGTTTTCTATCGCATGTTCAGCGCGAACTTGCCGCCGAGGCCCAAGCCGCCGGCTGCGACGAAGTGATGCCCCGTTCTCGTTTTACCCAGAATCTCGCGGCCATCCTTAGCGTGGCAAAGGACTGAAATGCAGCCAGGAGAGACTGCGCGTTTTTTTCGAAGCCCGAACCGGGCTTTGATCTTCAACATCACGTTGATGCTGGTAACGTTCATTTCAACGAGTTCTGCGCGTGCGCAGGAACCGAGTTCCGCGGGAATCGCCCCTGTTTCCAGTCCCACGGGTCCAAGCGCAGCGCTCCGGGATGCTCTCGCGGCCGCTTGCGCGCACAACGAGAAGGACTTCGCGCGGTTTCTCACGATCACCAATCAAGCATCATTCGCGCGCATGACCGACGCCGCGCGGGTCGGCCTGATGAAGCGCTTGGTTTTGCTCGATGACGCTGGCAAGCCGAAAACGGCCGTGAACCCAGGCGGACGTCCTATCGTCACGTGTGAGACGCCCATCGGTGCCGCTGAAATCCAGCTCGGCGGCGCCGACCAGGAGGACAATCTCGCGTTCGTTCCCATTGACCTGCGGGATGCCACCGACTCCGCCGGCACGGCCATGCACATCAAGGTGGGACTCATCCGCGAAGGCCGGGAGTGGAAGCTGCTTTCCCTCGGCCTCGTGCTCCTGGATTTGCCCGCCCTCGAAGTTGAATGGGACACCGCCGAAATCAGCGAAAACGAGCGGGCCGCCATTGCCGAACTCAAGTCTCTCGCTGATGCCGTCGAGACCTATCGCCGCACCTACACCCGCCTCCCGGAATCCCTTCTACAGCTGGGACCATCGACGGCGGGCGGCCCCACGCCAAACGCTTCCGGTTTGATTGATGCCGGTCTCGCCTCGGGCAAAAAGAACGGCTACTCGTTCCGTTACGTCATCGTGGGTGGGAGCGATCTGGGCGCGCCCGCCCACTATGAGCTGGCCGCCACTCCCGCAACCTACGGGCGCACCGGAAAGCGTTCCTTCTTCCGCGGAACCGACGGCAAGATACACGCCGCCGATCATCAGGGCGCTGTCGGCAGCCAGTTGGATCCTGCGATCGAATAGCTCTCCGCGGTCGCTTGTCTCCTTCGGGCGCCGGTTGCCTGGGTGCTGCCGCTTGCCTGCCAGTTAATTGATTCGCCGCTGTACCTCGCAACCGCGGGTTGTGGCCCGCATTTTGGCGAAGCAAAATGGATGCGGGTCATTCCTCCCGCCCGCGAGCCGCCTTAACGGCTCCGCGCCATCTGGTCTCTCGAGGCACCAGGAGCTCGAGAGATGCCCGATATCAAACCCGAGGGCACGCCGGATGCGGCGCCCAATGTAACGCCGGGTCTCATGGCCGACCGGAGGAGCTCGCCGCGCTATCCTCTGATCGTCTTGGCCAATGTCACTTTGCTGGAATCGGGCGTCTCGCTCAATGCGCGCACTTCCGACGTCAGCCGCGGCGGATGTTACATCGATACCTTACAACCGCTCGAAAAAGGTTCCAATGTATTGGTGCGCCTCACGCAAAAGGGAGAGACCTTCGAGACTCGCGGCACCATCGTCTATGTGAGCCCCGGCCTCGGCATGGGCGTGCAATTCCACGAGCCCGTCCCCGCGCCTCAACTCGCCATTCTGGACCGCTGGCTTGCATCCCTCGCCGCAGCTTCGCCCTAGCATCGTTCCGCAATCTTGCGGGCGCTATTTGCCGCGGACTGGCATTCGGCTACCATCATCGCATTCGACATGCGACATTGCCTTCCAGTCTCTCTGGCGCGCGCTGTGCTGGCGCTGAGCCTGTTCGCCGCCGTGCTTGCCCCGTCTTCTCCGCCGGCCAGTCCGCAGGCGGATTCGAGCTATGGCTCTATCCCTATCTTTGAATTTCATAGCGGCTTCTGGCTCAATTTGCACCACACGCTCTACCACGAAGCGCGAAACCAGCGCGATGCTGCTCCTCCGCAGCCGAACCCGCCCGCCCGTTCTGGCAAGCCGGCACTCAGAAGTTCCCCAGACCCGGAATCTTCCTTTACGCCGTCCGAGCGTCAGGCCTGGAATGACGCGGTCGCTTACTATGCCGCCAATTTCGCGGACAAAGACTTGCTCTTCACCAACGAACTCATCGACTTGAAAAACCTGCTGGGTGAATTTGAGGATTGCGCCGACCTCTCCGGAACACGCCAAAAGTTCTGCAACGCCGGCCTCGACCCGCAACTCACGCGCGTCCTCGAAGCCGCTGCTCCCGTCTATCGCGCGCACTTCTGGTCCGATCACGACCGCGCCAATCGCCGCTGGATTCTCCGCGTTTCGCCTCTCGTTCGCGAACAGGGCCTCGGCATCTCCCAGCGCCTCGCCGATATTTACGAGACACCCTGGCCAAAGCGCCGCATTCGCGTGGATGTCTCCGCTTACGCCAACTGGGCGGGCGCTTACACCACCGTGGATCCCTTGCGCGTCACCATTTCCAGTCTCGACCCGCGAAATCAGGGGGACGCCGCACTCGAGATCCTTTTCCACGAAGCCTCGCACGGCATTGCCCAGCCCGTCGAAGCCGCCATCATCCGCGAGTGCCGCCAGCGCGATAAAGCCATTCCCCGCGATCTATGGCACGCGCTGGTCTTCTACACTACCGGCGAGGTCATCAGACCGATCGTCGCCTCCGATGGCGCAGCCCAGGGCCAAACCTCGCTGGGGTCCGACGCCTATACTCCCTACGCGTTTCGCGAAGGCTTGTACCAGCGCAAGTGGGAGCAATATTTAGATCTGCTCAAACGCTTCTGGCAACCGTATCTCGATGGGAAGGTCACCTTTGACGATGCCATCGCCCATATCGTCTCCGCCTTGTAACCGCCTCGCAACGATCCCTTATTTCACTTGGTATTTTATTTGACGTACCCCAAGCATTATGGGAATAAGATTGGAGGGAAGCTTATACTTGTAAATATTCCGCAAACGCCCGGGCAAGCTGTGGAGGCAGGGCCCTCGACAAGCTGTGCCCCCCCAAGCCACCCTGCAGGTGGCTTTTGCGTGGGCGTCCAAGACGTGCACTCTGACGGCAGCGTGTCTCCCCTTCCTCTTTGGCGAATCAGCGGCTCAAAAGTCAGAGACCTAACCGGCGCCGCCGGCACGACCAACAATTTCACGAACGTTGTTCAAGGTCCGTTGGGAAACCCGGTCTACATTTCAGGTGGGCGCGCTCCCGCTGAATGGACTGGCACAGCTAGTTTTGATTGTGGGCAGGGGGTCCATACGATCGGGTATGACTTGCAGGTTAGTGCCGGGGGGCTGCTCGTTCCCGGTCAGTGCTTTCCAAATACTGCTGCGGGCTTCTTCGGTGTTTCTGGGAGCACTCCGCCCTCCATAACCATTCAGGTATCTGGCGTTGCATTCTCTACCGCATCGGGAATGCCAGTGTTGAACACGTATTCCGCTAACCAGCAATTTCTCAAGCAGGTCTCAGCGACGTAATCTCGCCACGGTCCAGACCGCGGCCATTCTCCTGTTCCCTCGGAATGGGAGCAACCGCAGCTTGCTTCCCGTTCAAATCGACGGGGTCCGTACTCGCATTCTCGGCGCTCGTCCGGATATTCCTCTCGGCACCCTCACTCAGGAACAATCCACCGCGGTGGCAGCCGGAGCGTTTCTCCCCGCGCAAACGCCATCTCCGGCACGGGTCCACGCGGCAATCGCCCTCAAGCAGAGACGAGTGGCGGAATGGATGAGCGACCCCTTGATTCAGGCTGTGGGCGTGGGAGCGAGTCTGGACAGTCCCGGCGAAGCAGCGCTGATCATGTACGTTCTAAAAGGTGAATCCTCTCCCCACATACCGCCGGTCGTGGGTGGCTTGCGCACGCGAATCAAACGGACCTCGCGATTCCAAGCTGGTCTTCTTCGTGCGCCGTCGGCCTGCAAGCTGCTCCCGCATGCACCCAGCCAGCGCAAATGAGTCACAGTGCCTTGTCCATAGCCAGCCTCGTCAGCACGTTAAGCACGACGCGGTCGCAGCGCTCGCCCATAAATGGAAAAACGTCCTTGGCTGAAACGCCCACGCGTTCCAAAATCTCCTTCCGCAGTGCCGCCCGCCCGCGATGCAGCCGTACTTTGACGTTTTCTTCGGTTAAATCGAGCGCTTCCGCCGTCTCACTCGTGCTCATCTCTTCCACGTCCCGCATCAGCAGCACGGTCCTGTATTGCGGCGGCAAATGCAGCAACGCCTGCTCGAGAATCCGCGCCATCTCCTCCTGCGACGTGGCTGCTTCCGGATCCAGTGATTTGGCTGCTGGTTCCACAGCGAACTCTCCATCCTCTCCGCCGTCAAGCTGATCAAACTTGCCCCGCCGGCGAATCCGCGCCAGCGCCTCGTGAACCGTAATCCGCGTCAGCCACGCCGAAAACGGCGACCTGCCCTCAAACTGGTGCAGGTTTTGATATGCCTTCACATAGGCTTCCTGCATCACGTCTTCCGCTTCGTCGTCTTCCTTGACGATGGACCGGGCCACCCGGTAGAGCCGCTGGTTATAGCGCCGCAAAATGATCTCATATAGCGCGGTTTCGCCTGCGCGAACCCGCTCAATCACCTCTTCGTCTGTCCAGCGCTCGAGGCCCGCTTTGATGACCGTGTTTACGACCGTATTCGCGGTTCCCATGGCTCCCTGACCTTATAGAGCTTTGAAGCTCGTAAAAGTTACGCTCCAACGCCTCCTTTCACTGTAACCATTTTGCCGCCTCGCGCTCTTCGTTTAGAGGACCGCGGAAACCGTCTGTGGCACGAGCGCGGCTTCCGTCGTTCTTAGGAGCGTGTCCATGATTTTCGACAGCCGCTTGAACCGCGCCTGGTGGGCGCTGCGCGTCGGCTTGGGAGTAGCGCCCATCCTTGCCGGCCTCGACAAGTACTTCAATATTCTCGCGGATTGGTCCATGTATCTCAGCCCACTGGCGACTCGCGTGGTGCCGCTGGAAGCGTCCGCCTTTCTCCACATCGTGGGAATCGTCGAAATCATTGCTGGAATTATAGTCCTCAGTCGCTGGACCAAGGTTGGCGCCTATGTCGTTATGGCATGGCTGCTGGCCATCTGCGTCAATCTCTTGACCACCGGCATGTTCCACGATCTCGCCGTTCGCGATTTTGAGCTGGCCATTGGGGCTTTTGCCCTCGCCCAGCTTACTGCCGTGCGCGAGGAGCTTCTGCCCGCCGCCCGGCAAGAAACGTCTTCCCGGCCCACAGCAGGGAATCGGTAGTTCATTTCACTTCAATACGGAGGAACTATGCGTAAGTCTTCCTTAGTCGTTGTTCTGCTCGCCCTTTCAGCCGTGCCGGCCTTGGCCGCCACCGAATCCTTCCACGATGTCCCCGTGGTCGATTCCAAATGCGCCGCCAAGGTCGCCTCCAATCCCGATGAGCATACCCGTGCGTGCGCTATGGCTTGTTCCTCCTCTGGATTCGTTGTTATCACTCCGGAAAAGAAAATCCTCAAGCTCGATGCCGCCGGCAATGCCGCCCTCTCCCAGGAGCTCAAAGCCTCCACGAAAAAAGACCATCTCCGCGCCGATGTGAGCGGTGACGTCGAGGGCGACACCCTCAAGGTCAAATCCATCAAGCTGCTGTAGCTCAAGACGCCGGCCGATGCCAGACCGGGAAACGGCGGTGCCGCGGGAACGGCAACATCGGCGTTTTACGGGTGCGGGTCAGCGACAGGGCATGCATTCCAGGTAGCTCGCTCCTGCCGCGATCGCTGATTCAATGTTCGCACTTTCCGAAGCTGCCAAGTTTGCGCGCTGAGTAGTGGCTACGCGGTTCCCTTCGAAAAACTCTACCTCGCGTCATTCCCCACGCCGCGCTTGCGTGGGGAATCCGCTTTTTCACGGACCCGCGCGCCGCCTCACGTTGGGAAACACAGCCGGCGTGCGGAATTGTTCACTTCCAACGTGCTTACGAGGCGCACTCAGAGGGTGCCCCACCCCCGCTTCTTCAGAGGGCTTCGCGCATCACTCCCGAAGGCCGCCGGCCGTCACGAATCGGCGGCACTAGGTTCGACAATGGTGCGGCAAATCGTCTGAGCACACCTAGAAGTAGAGTTTGAGTCCGAACTGGACGAGCCGCGGACCGCGAGTTTGACTGATCTGGCCGAAAGTGCCGCTGAAGCCGTTCGCATCGGGATTAAGGAACTGCGCATGGTTAAAAGCGTTGAACATTTCGGCGCGGAACTCGAGCGACTTGGATTCCGTCAGCTTGGTCTTCTTGAGGAACGAAAGGTCCCAATTGTTAATGCCAGGCCCGCGCAGCGTATTGCGCCCCAAGTTTCCGAAAGAGGCGAGAGAACCGATGGGGTTATTTGAGGGCGAAATACAGTCAAACGCGGTCGGATCGAAGTAGAAGTTGCCGGAGATATTCCCCTGGGCATTCGGAGACTCGCCGGCGCAATTTGCGGCGCTGGCGGCGAAGGAAGAATTGTTTCGCGGATCGAACGTCCTGATCTTGCCAATCAAATCGGGACGGTCGAGGAAGTTGCCCTGCGCGCTGTTATCGTTGTTGGAGAAGATGGTAAAGGGCTGGCCGCTTTGGAAGGTGACGATGGTGTTCACTTGCCAGCCTTCGGTTACCTTGCGCATGACTGCGTTGCCCTGGAAGGGCCGGCTGATAGGCAGCTCCCAACTGCCGCTAAAGACGAACCGATGGGTGGCATCAAAATCAGCCAGAGCATGGTCCAGCCCAGGGTCGAACGGATCTGTATAGGTCGAAGAGCGTCCGCGGAAGCCGGAGGTCAGATCGGTCGTTTTGGCCAGAGTATAAGCGGCGCGAAAGGATAAGCCACGGCTGAAGCGACGGTCGACCGTTAGCTGGAATTCATGGCTGGCGGAAATGCCATTGCTCTTGTTGGTTAGGAGCTGCCCGATATCCTGCAGACTTCCGTTCGGGTCAGTGGGGTCCGGACATCCCGCCAAAGCGCGGGCGCAGTCTTCATTGATGAAGCCGGCGTTGGCCAACTGCGCGTTCTCGATTGCGGGTAGTGGTGGATTGACGTCGATCGTGCTGATGAGCTTTCGCCCCAGGCTCCCGACGTAGACGGCCTCAATCGCCGTATCTTTGGTGAGCTGATACTGGAAGCCGTAGTTGAAGTTTTCAGAGTAAGGTGTGCGGAAATGGGGGTCGGTGACGAAGGCGAAGGAGATCTTCGGCACGAAGAACTCCCCGATGCGCCCCTGAGCCGCAAACGGGTAGGGGTTGGTCAAACCGATCGGAGTGAATGGATCGGCCATGAAGTTCGGCGCCGATGTCACATCGGACGAGCTGAAGTTCAGGTTGGACACATCGCCGAAGGGCGGTTGTCCGCCAAACTGAAGATTGAGAGCGCCGTCCTCGATGTCATAGAAGATGCCGCCGCCGCCGCGCATCACCAGCTTGGCATTGCCAAAGATGTCCCAGGCAAAGCCGAGCCGCGGAGCGAAATTGTTGCGATCTGCGTTGACCAATGCCCGGTTAGGCGTTCCGGGGTCGCCCGGATAAAGAACGCCTGGCGGGGCATCCGGAAAAACAGTTGATTGCGCACCCGGTCCAAAGAAGCCGATGATGTTGTTGTGCAAATCGTAGAGCGGACTGTTGTATTCGTAGCGAACGCCCAGGGTCATGGTTAAGCGAGGAAGGATTTTGATGGTGTCCTGACCATAATAGTGCTGAGAGGTGGTGCGAATGTCGTAGAGAGCGCTGGCGAACTGAAAAAAGTTGGTGGGAAAGCCCGCCACGAAGTCGGCGGAAGCATCGCCGGTGAAGGTCCCGTTTGCCAGCGGGGCATTTACTCCAAAACCGAAAGTAAAGCTGCCGTTGTTAAAGAAGTCGAAAAGAAAGTTGTTTTGTACCCTGCGAATATCCGCGCCGAATTTGATCTCGTGCCGGCCGTGAATCATCGTGACGTGATCTTGATACTGGTAGGTCATGTCGTGGAGTTTGGTTGGTCCCTGGGGTGAGGGGCCCAAATTGAATCCAGGAGTGAAGATGATGGGTATGGACGCTCCGCCGGCATCGTCCGGATTCACGTTCGTGAAGCCCAGCTCCGCCGGTGTGGTCTTGTCCGTCGGATCCGCCTGCAGATTTGCGGTGCGGTTGGCGGAGGCCCTGAATTCATTGATCCATCCCCTTGCGAAATTGTGGGTCCATCCGATGGTGAGCACTTGATTGCGGTCCGTGTCGGTAAAGCCCGAGCCGACAGGAACGTTGCCTCCGGTTGATGCGCCTTTGTTGATGGCGAAGGGGAATGCGTCGCGCACATCGTTGATGACGTAGGTGCCCGAAATAACATCACGCGAGGACACATTCTGGTCGACGCGCAGAATACCCTGGTCCACGTTAATGGCGGCTGTTGCTGACGAGATAAAACCGTTATCGGCGGTGTTCGGCAAGGGCAGGAACTTCGCAATGTAATTCGCGGACACAGGATTGACCGGCACGACGTTGAATGGGTACGGATTGCCGTTAGCCGGATTAACCAACTGCGTGCCTTGGGGGTTGGTGCAATTTCCGGCTCCGTCAAAATCGGAAGGCGCGCCGCAGAGTTCGCCGAAGTTACCGCCGCGTTCGGCCTGGCTCAGCACGGTGAGCTGAGGAAGCACCTGACCTTCGCGCCGGCGTGCTCCCTGGTAGGAGCCGAAGACAAACGTTTTGTCCTTTTTGATAGGGCCGCCAAGAGTTCCACCGAAAACATTTCTTTTGAAAGAGGCTTTGGGCTGATCGGGCGGAAGGAAGAAGTCGCGAGCGTTGAGTACGTCATTGCGCAGGAATTCAAACCCGGTTCCATGAATCTGATTCGTGCCGGACTTGATCACCTGGTTCACAATGCCGCCCGAGGTTCGCCCGAATTCGGCGTCGTAGTTGTTGGTCAGAATCTTGAATTCCTGCACGGCGTCGGGATTCGGGCTAACCGCGATGTTGTTGCCCAGAAAATCCGTATTGTCGGCGCCGTCGAGCAGGAATGTCAGGGATTCCGATCGCTGCCCGCTCACGCTGAACGGGTTACCGGAGCCATCATCCGGATCGGGCGCAAACACCCCTGCCTGTAGCAAACCAAGCTGAAGCGTATCGCGGTCGACCAGGGGCAGGTCCTCAATTCGCCGAGTGTCCTCGACCTTGCCCAAAACCGCCCCGGTCGTATCCACTTGGGGCACTGCAGCGCTTACCTCGATGGTTTCGCTTGTTTGACCGACTTCCAGAACCACGTCAATCCGTCCGTTCTGGTTGACTTCCAGCTTGATCCCGTTTTGAACCGACTTCTTGAAGCCGTTTTTTTCCACCGTCAGGCGGTAACTGGCGGCTGCAACGAGCGGATAAAGATAGTTGCCGTCGTTGTCCGTCTTGGTGTTCAAGCTGACGTTTGTCGCCTCATTGGTGAGCGTCACGCTCGCCCCCGCCACCGTGGCGCCGGAAGGGTCCCTTACTGTTCCCGCTAGACGCGCGTTGTCCTGGGCACATGTGGAGAGTGCCCCAAACAGTGTCAGGCAAAATGTGACGAAGGCTGCCCGCTGGAGAAATCTGCTCATAGAACGTGCCTCTCTTGGTTGGCGAATCACTATTGCGTGGCGTGAAGCCACTGCAAGTTCATCATCAACACATCAAATTTTCCTCAAAACACCCAGAGCAACGGGCACGGAGTGGTGAAAAAATCAGGCAACCGCCAAGCGTGTCCGTCGGAGTTGGAAGACTGCAAGCGCACTGCCGAAATGAGAATTATTGAATCCGCTAGGCTTAGAAACTGATATGAATTTGAGTCTCCAAAGTTACGGAGGATGCGGGATAGGATTCAAAATTTGGAATCTCAGCGAGCGGGCAGCGCTTGATTCTTTATTTTCCCCTTCGCCGGGATCACGCTCACCGGCCAACTCGCCTTCGACTTTCGACCTGCTCTTATGCTAGTCTTTGCCTGCAAAATTCCGGCCCGGCGCTCACGCACGTCCTTGCGCGTTCTCTTTTACAAGTCCCGATCGTGCATCGGTGCGCGCGTGTCCTCGAATCCAGGCTGGCTTGCAGGCAGGCACATGTCCGGAACCCAGGCAGCCCCGAAAACCGAGAAAGACGTCGTCGAAATCAAGCTGGCGCATTCGCCCGACTCAGACGATGCTTTCATGTTCTATGCCCTCGCCACTCATAAGCTGGCGACCCCCGGCTATCGCTACTCGCATGTTCTTTCCGACATCCAAACGCTCAACGAAGCCGCCCAGAAGGAAACCTACGACGTTACCGCCATCAGCTTCGCCGCCTATCCGGAGTTGCGCGACAAATACGTCTTGCTCGATTGCGGGGCCAGCTTCGGCGAAGGCTATGGACCCATTGTCGTCTCCCCTAAACCCATGAAAAAGGAGGACCTTGCAGGACGCAGAATCGCCGTCCCCGGCCTCAAGACGACTGCCTATCTGACCTTAAGGCTCTTCGAGCCGAACTTCGAAGCTGTCATCATGCCCTTTGACAAGATTCTGGACGCGGTGAAAAACGAAGTGGTTGAAGCCGGCCTCTTGATCCATGAAGGCCAGCTGCTCTTCCCGCAGCTCGGCTTGTACAAGGTGATTGACCTCGGCATCTGGTGGCACGAGCAGACGGCCCTGCCGCTGCCGCTGGGTGGAAACGCCGTTCGCCGGGCTTTGGGCGCCGAGGTCGGGCGCGAAATCGCGCGGACCATCCGCGAGAGCGTGGAATACGGCCTCGAGCACCGCGATGACGCTCTGAAGTACGCTATGCAGTTTGCCCGCGATATGGAAACTGAGCTGGCCGATAAGTTCGTCGGCATGTACGTGAATAAATGGACGCTCGGCTACGGCGAACGCGGCAAAAGAGCTGTCAGCGAACTGATTCGCCGCGGCACCGAAGCGGGCCTGCTGCCCGCGCCCGCGACTGTTGAATTCTTGTTGGAAGCCTAGTGGCGTTCACGTCTGGGCTTCTAGGCGTAGCCCTCTCTCGGGGAGTTCCGTTGCCGCTCGACGCCTTGACGCCACGGCGCGAATCTCAGTAATGTCTCGCCATGACGCGATCCTGCGCTCTTTTGCCTGCCCTCCTGACCTGCGCGATTTCCATCGCGTTTTCTTCTGGCGCTCGCGCCCAGGCGGCTTCTGAATACCGGGGCGACACCGCGAATCCCAATGGCTGGCCCACCGAGCCGGTTCGCGCGGCTCACGGCATGGTCGCCACAGACGAGACGCTCGGCTCGCAAGCCGGGGTCGAGATCCTGAAGCGCGGCGGCAACGCCATCGATGCCGCTGTTGCAACGGCATTCGCTCTCGCGGTGGTCGAGCCGGCTGCCGGGAACATCGGTGGCGGCGGCTTCATGTTGGTGCGGCTTGCCGACGGACGCTCCAGCTTTTTCGATTACCGCGAAGTCGCACCAGGCAAGGCGACTCGCGACATGTACATCCGGCCGGACGGCAAACTGGATAGCGAAGCCTCAGTGATTGGCTTGCGCGCCGTGGCTGTGCCGGGAACAGTGGCCGGCCTCGAACTGGCGCTGAAGACCTACGGCACCATGAAGCTTGCCGATGTCCTCCAGCCTGCCATCCGTCTGGCTGAGGATGGTTTTCCGGTGAGCGAGAAACTGGCCCGCCAGCTTTCCGCGGAGCGCCCCGAACTGCAACGCTTTTCCGAGAGCCGGCGAATTTTCCTGAACGACGGCCGGCTCCTTCGTCCCGGCGACACTCTCCGCCAGCCGGAGCTCGCGGCAACTCTGAAGCGCATCGCGAGATTTGGCTCGGCGGATTTCTATCGCGGCGAAACAGCACATCGCATCGCCAGCGACATGTCGCGCCTCGGCGGCCTGATTACCTTGGACGACCTCGCCAGCTACCAGCCAAAAGTTCGCGAAGTCTTGCGCGCGAAATATCAAAGCGATGGCCACGCATGGGAAGTGCTTACCTCGCCCCCGCCCAGCTCCGGCGGTGTGGCAGTAATCGAAGCGCTCAACATGCTCCAAAGCATTCCCCTCAAGGGCTGGAATGATGCGGAGAGCGTGCACATGGTCGTGGAAGTAATGCGCCGCATTTTCGCGGACCGTGCCGCCTATCTGGCCGACCCTGATTTCGCTAAGGTTCCGGTCGCCGGCCTTACGGATCCATGTTATGCGAAGGAACTTGCGGCTACGATTGATCCCGTGCGCGCCTCGTCCAGCCAGGTCGTGAAGGCGGGAGTGCCGCATCCGTGCGCCGTCGAAGCCGGCGCGGCTGCGCCGCCGCGAGGCGTTTCCGGGCTTTCGGAGGGCCAGCACACGACACATTTTTCCGTTGTGGATGCCGCTGGGAACGCCGTCGCCAGCACCTACACGCTTAACAACAGTTACGGCTCGCACTTCACCACAACGGCCGGCTTTTTGCTGAACGACGAAATGGACGATTTCACCACGCAGCCCGGCGTTCCCAACGCGCTCTTCGGTCTGATCCAGTCCGAAGCCAACGCCATCGCGCCGCGTCACCGGCCGCTCAGTTCAATGACGCCGACGATTCTCGTGCGCGACGGGAAACTCAGCTTCGTCACCGGCTCGCCCGGCGGTCCAACCATTATTTCCGCGACATTACTCAGTGTACTCAACTGGATGCGGCTAGGCATGAACGCCGAAGCCGCTATTAATGCTCCGCGCTTTCATCATCAATGGCTGCCCGACCGCGTGATCCTCGAAAACGAATTTCCTCCGAGCCTGGAAGCTGCGCTGAACGCCATGGGCCACGCCACGCGCCGCCGCGGCCACATCGGTCTGGTGAATGCGATTGGCATTGACCCGGAAAACGGCGAACGCCTTGGCGCGGCCGATCCGCGCGACCACGGCTCCGCCATCGGCTACTAGTTTGTCCGGAACAGACCGAAGTCCGCGATCCATCCTGGTTACTTTGGGGAATTGCCGGCGCGTTCCGAGTCTCTGTCGCGGCCAGCCTCATGGTCTAATAGGGACCGTCAAATTCACCTTGATGAAGGCTCATGCAAAGAATCCTTTCGACGTATCTGTTTGTTTCTCGCAAACTGACGCCCGAACTGCTCGGACAGATTGCCGAGCACGGCTTCGATGCGGTGGAGATATTTTTCTCGCGCGGGCATTTCGATTACACGTCGAAAGCCGAAATCCGAGCCCTTGCCAGCGCGCTTTCAGCACACCGCCTGGCGCTTGCTTCCATTCACGCGCCGACGAGCCGCGATCTCAGTGCGACGCGTGAAGGCGGCGCTCCGCTTTCCATTTGTGAAGTTGAGCGAGTGCGGCGCATCGACGCGATGGACGAACTGAAGCGCGCCGTTGACGTGGCGGAGGACCTGCCCTTCGCCCGCATGGTGCTGCACATGGGCGGGTCGCGGGAAAGCGCTGATCCCAAAAAGCGCGACGCGGCGTTCAGCTCGCTGGAGCATCTGATTCTGCACGCCCGTCATGCCGGCGTAACCATCACTGTCGAAAACACGACCAGCGAAATGGGCCAGCCTTCGTACTTGCGCAGGTTTGTCGACGAAACGCGCCTTAACGGCTTGCGCTTCAATTTCGATATCGGTCACGCCTTCCTTCCCGATGACACGGGAGCCATTGCCAAGGAAGAGCGCATTTCCCGCGCGATGGAACCGATGCGCGATCTGATTGCCGCCATGCACCTCCATGACAATTACGGAGAGAAAGACGAACACCTGCGTCCCTACGAAGGCGGCATTGATTGGGATTCCGCCATTCCGTTGCTCAAAACCGTGCCGGAGAGCGGCAGCCTTCCGATCACTCTCGAATTGAAGGAAAAGACAGGGCAGGACGCGCCATCCGTGGCGGAGCAGCTGGCCGCCGCCAGGAGTTCTCTGGACCGATTCGTTTCAGCATGGTGACCGTGGACAGGCGCCTCCCCGGGGGGCTCGGACACGCTTGAACGTTCGCGAGGGGGTGAGCGCCCGAGTGGCCGGACTACCTACCGGACTCTGCTAAACTGATCCGTTTGGATTACGCGAAAACGAACAACGTCTATGCCTATTATCAGCATTGAGGAAGCTGGCCGCTACGACGCGCAGGAGGTCACCATCCGCGGGTGGCTCTATAACCTGCGCGAATCGGGCAAACTCCTTTTCCCCATTTTCCGGGACGGCACCGGCATCATCCAGGGTGTCTGCGCACTCAAGGAAAGCCCCGAAGCGTTCGAGGCCCTCAAAGGTCTTACGCAGGAATCGAGCGTCATTGTGACGGGCAAAATTCGCGCGGAAAAGCGCGCGCCCGGTGGCTACGAAATCGGCGTCGGCAAGGTGGAAGTGCTGCAGAAGGTTTCCGAGGCGACGCCCTTCCCGATTCAGCTCAAGGAACATGGCGTGGATTTCCTCTTGGACCATCGCCATTTGTGGATTCGAACGCCGCGACAAGCGGCAATCCTGCGCATTCGTGCGGAGGCCATTCGCGCCGCCCGCGAATTCATGGACAGCCAGGGCTACACGCTGACGGACGCGCCGATGTTCACGCCTTCCGCGTGCGAAGGCACGAGCACACTCTTCCAAGTCAACTACATTGACGATGAGAAAGCCTATCTCACGCAGTCCGGGCAGCTGTACATCGAAGCCACGGCCATGGCGCTTGGGAAGGTGTACACCTTCGGGCCGACCTTCCGCGCGGAAAAATCCAAAACGCGCCGTCACCTGACCGAGTTTTGGATGCTCGAGCCGGAAGCGGCCTACGCCGAATTGCCGGACATGATGAATCTTGGCGAAGGTTTGGTCAGCGCCATCGTGCAATCCGTGGTGAAAAACAAATCGCGCGAACTCGAGACGCTGAAACGCGACGTGACCAAACTCGAAAACATCAAGCCGCCGTTTCCGCGGATTTCCTATGAAGAGGCGGTTGGCGTGCTGCAAAAGGCGGGGAACCCCGCCAAATTCGGCGATGACTTCGGCGGCGACGAAGAGACCATCATTTCGAGGAACTTCGACCGGCCGGTGATGATTCACCGTTACCCGGCCGCAATCAAGGCCTTTTACATGCAGCCGGACCCGGAGCGCCCGGAACTCGCGCTCGCTTTCGATATGATCGCACCGGAGGGCTACGGCGAAATCATTGGCGGGAGCCAGCGTATCCACGATTACGACCTGCTGGTCCGCAGGCTGCACGAGCATAACCTGCCCGAGGAGGCCTTCCGGTGGTATCTCGACCTGCGGCGCTACGGGAGCGTGCCGCACGCGGGCTTTGGACTGGGCCTCGAACGCACGGTCGCTTGGATCTGCGGAACCGAGCACATCCGCGAAGTGATCCCCTTCCCGCGCATGATCTACCGCGTGTATCCTTGATCCGGGGTAGTTGCAGAGTTTGCCGCATTCCCTGCATTCTTGCATTCGCGAGTGACTGGCGACTGTGACGGCCGAAACCGCATGCTTGCGGTCTTGCCGGTCAGAGGTCACCGATTTCTAGGCACCGCACCCCGGACTCGACATGCCTCAAAAAATCAGGATTATCGGCGTTCCCATGGACCTCGGCCAAAGCCGCCGCGGCGTGGATATGGGGCCTTCGGCTCTGCGCGGCGCGGGGCTACAGGCCCGCATCAAGCAGCTCGGCCACACGGTGGAGGACATTGGCAACCTCGAAGTGAAGCAGCCCGAGGAAATGCAAGTCGGCGAAAAGCGCGCCAAATATCTTCAGGAAATAGCGGAGACCTGCAAGGACCTGGCGGTCACGGTGGATAAGGCTCTGGAGGACGGATTTTTGCCGCTCGTGCTGGGTGGCGATCATTCCATCGCGGCCGGCGTGGCAGCCGGGATCGCATCGCACTATCGCAAAGAGAAAAAAGACATCGGTTACATTTGGCTGGATGCCCACGGCGATATGAACACGCCGGAATCCTCGCCCTCCGGCAACGTCCACGGAATGCCGCTCGCGGCCATCATGGGATATGGACCGCCGGAATTAGTGGACCTGATGGGTTTCCATCCGAAGGCGGAGCCGGGAAATATTGTGATCGTCGGCGCGCGGGACCTCGACGCCCAGGAACGCAAGATTGTGAAGAAGTCCGGCATTCACGTCTTCACCATGCGCGATATTGACGAGCGCGGGATGCGCGACGTGATGGCGGAGGCGCTGAAGTACGCGACGGACGATACGGCCGGCGTTTCCGTCAGCCTGGATATGGATTTCGTGGATCCGGTGGACGCGCCGGGCGTTGGAACGCCTGTGCGCGGCGGCGTGACTTACCGCGAAGCGCACCTGGCGATGGAGATGATCGCCGACACGGAAGCGATGCTGTCGCTCGAAGTGGTGGAAATCAATCCGATCATTGACGAGCACAATCGCACGGCGTTGCTGGGCGTGGAACTGGTGCTCTCTGCTCTCGGCAAGAAAATCCTGTAAGCCAATCTTTTCCGCTCCGCCAGCACGCGCCATGACCAATTCCTGATGGCCGCGCGCGTCAAGGCGGTCAGGAGGCGTGCACCGGCTCCGGCGATTTTCGCGGCTCCGGCGAAGACGGCGGCTCCGGCTCGACGCCGCGCCAGCCCACGGGCCTCCCGGACACGGCTTCCTTCACCGACCGGAATAACACGACATACATCAGTTGGCGGTAGTAGAAGCGCTGCAAGATAACGGGAATCAACAAACTCCACTCTTCCTTTTTTTCGAGCGCAAAGGCAAGAGCGCAGGTAATGGCGTCGATCAGCAGAAATCCCAAAAAGAACAGGACGCTGCGCATCAAGTCGTCCGTATTCGAGTTCTGAATCGGCAGCCAGGAGACGTGCCAGCGGTTCAGGGCCCAGAGTGCAATCGAGCCGAGAAACAGCAAATCGATGATGGGCGAAACGAGCGGAAGGATAAGCTGAAATAACAGGATATTGGGCAGCGCGACCCAGCCAAGCGTGCCGTATTTTGGGCGCAGCAAGGTATCGCCGTGCTTCCAGACGGCCTGCAAGGTGCCAAAGGTCCAGCGAAAACGCTGCCGGATCAGTTGGCCCGGGGTCTCCGGAGCCTCCGTCCAGGCGATGGCTTCTTCGTCGTAGCAAATGCGCCACCCGAGGCGGCGAATTGCAATGGTCAAGTCCGCGTCCTCGGCAACCGTATCGGCGGTAATTCCGCCCGCCGCTTCAATGGCGGCCTTGCGCCAGGCCCCGAGCGCGCCGGGGACAACGGTAATGCAATTCAGAAGATCGAAGGCGCGCTTCTCCATGTTCTGGCTGGTGATGTATTCGAGGGCCTGCCAGCGCGTGAGCCAGCGGGAACGGTTGCCTACTTTCACGTTGCCGGCCACTGCGGCGATTTCCGGGTGAGCGAAGTGGCGCAGCAGCTTGGAAATGGCGTCCGGCTCGATTTCCGTATCGGCGTCGATGGTCACCACGATATCGGTCGTGGCCATGGACATCGCCAGGCGCAGCGCGGCGGCCTTGCCGCGATTCACCTGATGCACGATGCGGACGCGCGGGTCGTTTCCGAAATGAGTGTCCAGCAAGTCTCCGGTCTTGTCCGTGGAACCGTCGTTCACAACGATGACGTGCAGGTCCCTGGCATTGGAGAGCAAAACCGAGCTCACGGTTTGCACAATGACGGATTCCTCGTTGTGCGCGGGGATCAGCACCGTCACGCCCGGCTCGGGGCTGGGCATAACGGCGCGATCCGGCCGGAGTTTTTCAATGAGCGCGAGGATTCCGATGATCACGGCGCGGCTGCTGACCAGGATGATGCCGGCGATGAACACCGTCGTGATGAAGACCCAGAACCAGTGGTAAATGCCGAAGATCAGTCCGTCCGCGCGCGCTTCGAGCCATTCCTCCCGTGAAAGCGGAATCATCACTTGGGCCCGCGTCTTGCCGATGAGGTCGGTCACGGAGACAAACTCATAGCCTTCGGCTCGCAGCTTGTCGATGATCTTGGGGAGCGCGATGACGGTCTGGGAGCGGTCGCCGCCGCCGTCGTGGAATAGGATGATGTTTCCTTCATCGGCCTGGCTCAGGACGCTGCTGATGATTTCATTGGCCGGAACCTGCTTGCCATAGGGCTGCCGCCAATCGTGCGGGTCAATCTTCTGCCCGATGATGAGATAGCCCATCTCCTGGGCGGTGGGAAGGTGACGGACCTCCTCGGCATACTCTGGCTGGTGGTCAATGCCGTACGGCGGCCGAAAGAGAATGGACTTCACGCCGAGGGTGCTTTCGATGAGGCGTTGCGTCAGGTTCAGCTCCCATTTGATTTGGGTGTCCGAGACCTCTTCCCAGTTCGGATGGGTGTAGGTGTGATTGCCGATGTCGTGGCCTTCCGCATATTCGCGGCGGAGGAGTTGCGGCGCTTGGCTGGCGTCGATGCCGATGACGAAGAACGCCGCCGGAACGTGCTTTTCCTTCAAAACGTCGAGAATTTTCGGTGTCCAGCGCGGATCGGGGCCATCATCGAAGGTGATGGCGAGCTTCTTCTTGGCCGCGCCGATCTGATCGATGTGGTAGGAGAGCGGGTAAGAGTCGTACTTTTCCGAGGTGAAAAGATCGCTGCCGCGGTCGTAGGTCAGCGTGCGGTGACCGTGCTTCGGCGTGTCAATGAACCGCCAGACGTCGCCATCACCGTCAAGGATCAGGTCGGGGCCGGGAGGTACGTCCGCGATTTTCTGGCGCGTGGCGTCGTCCGGGCGCGTGGAATCCCAAACCGGCCAAAGGGAGGTGTCGGCGGAACCGAGCCGCCAAACGGCTGTGCCCTGAACGCCCAGGCGTTCGCTCGCGCGCAATTCGTTGTAGGCCGTAACGGCGTCGAGCATCCACACCTGATGCACGTGATCGTGCTCGTCGTAGTAGGAATAGTGCGGATTCAGCGAGTTCAGGTCGAACTCAACCTGGGCTTCCGATTCGGAGGCGCGCAGCAGCGCCTCCTGAATGGTCAAGGTCTCGGAGCTTTCGTGCGACTTTTTGGGGTTTTCCGGCCAGTCGTAGGCGTAGTTGCCGATGGTTACAACGACTTTGCGCGGCGGCACAACCTCAAAAACCTGGCGCAGATTTTCTACGAACCAATCCTGAGAGGCGATCGGACCGGGGCCCGAAGTCAGCCAATGCTCATCGTAGTCGTTGAGCAGGATGGCATCCGCCTGCTGGCCGAAAAATTCGTAATCGTAAATATCTTCGCGCGCGGGCAGCTCGACCATCAGCTTCAAGCCCACGGCGTGAAGCCCTGGAGCGAGATCGCCGATAAAGGCCTCGAAATCGTCCTGGCTCTTTTCCGGGACCTCTTCGAAATCCACGACCAAGCCTGCCTCGCGAGACACGATGGCAAACGAAACCAGATCGCGCACCAGGCTCTGCCGCGCGGCGGGATTCGCCAGCATCTCGGCCATTTCCTTGATGTGCCAGGTTGTGCCGTCATAGTTGTTGAGCAGGCCCATCATGGGGAGCTCGAGATTCAAGGAGCGCATCCACTGGTGCAGCTTGTCGTCTTTCAGGAGCGCCGCGGCTTGTTCCGGGCTGGCCTTGATTTTCGGCTGGCCAAGATCTGTATAGTTCACCACCGTAATGGCGCCGTCTGGCGTAACCGCATGAAGCTGCTCCGGAATGAGCAGGTCGATATCTTTGTAGTGGCGCTTCAGGGAAGCCAGCGAATTGGGGTCCCAACTGACAAAAAAAGCGGCGCGCAGAGGATCATAACTGGCGGGGACATTGCCCAGGTTGGCGACGCGGCGGTGACGCCCGGCGCGAGCGGCGGGTTTCTTCTTGGCGGCCACGGCGCGATAACCGGGGCGCACGTCGGGCAGAAGGCCGGCGGGAAGCTCGACGCTCACGGCGATGGTCACGAAGAAATACGCCAGCAGGAGAATCAAGCCGATGCCGGCGAGTTCCATCGCACGCCGCGTGCGGCGCCAGCGGAGGCGCTGCGCATCATAAAAAATGGGACCGCGTTCTTTCATTCGTGAGCGACCTGGGAATCCGAATGGCGTGGAAGATTGGAGTCCAGCCTCGTCTATTGCCCGGTTCTTGTCTATTGTAAGATGCGCTTCTTTGATGCGGCGAATTTTCTCAAGTCCGATTACCGCGTTAGTCTTTGGCCTGTGCCTGCGGCTGCTGTTTGTGCTGCGTTTTCCGGCCAGCTCGGGCGACACCGTGCTCTACGACCAGATGGCCACGAACTGGCTGAAGCACGGCGTCTACGCCATGGACGTCGCCGGAGCGGTACAGCCGGTGGATTTACGTATGCCGGGCTATCCGGCGTATCTCGCGTTCGTATATTGGCTGACCGGCAAGACCGGAGATGCGGCCCAAAGCTGGGTGCTCTTGGGGCAAGCTCTGGTGGATTTGCTGGGGTGTGTGGCGATTGCCGGGCTTGCTGCGCTTCTCCTCCCGGCTGAGAATCGCGGCAAGAAGCCGCGTGCGGTGTTCGTCTCGGCGCTGTGGCTGGCGGCACTCTGCCCCTTCACCGCAAACTACGCATCCGTGCCCTTGACGGAAGTGTTTGCCGTGCTCCTCACGGCCACGGCCCTGCTGCTCTTTGTGCTCCTGCTCCGGAGTCACGCGGCGAGCCGGGGAATAAAGGCACCCGTGAATCTGCGCGGCCTGCCCGAAATGCCGGCTTGGCTTCTCGTGAGCCTGCCGGGTGTTCTTGTCGGGCTGGCGACCCTGTTTCGGCCGGAAAGTCCAATATTGCTGGCCGCCGGGATCGCGGTGCTCTTGTGTGTCGTTGTGCGCGAAGCGGGCTGGATAGCTTCTGTGCGAACGGTGATTTTGATGGCATGCGCCTTTCTGCTTCCGCTGGCGCCCTGGGCGATACGAAATTACGTCACCCTGCACGAAGTACAGCTTCTGGCGCCAAAAAACTCAAACTTGCCGGGCGAACTGGTTCCCTACGGATTCATGGCTTGGGAGAAAACCTGGCTGTTTCGCGTGAAGGACTGCTATTTGGTGCCCTGGAAGCTCAACGGCGAGGCCATCCAGTTGAAGGACATCCCGGAGCGCGCCTTCGATACGCCTGAGGAAAAGCAGCGCGTCGCCGGACTGCTCGAGCAATATAACGAAGATCTGACACTCTCTCCGGAAGAGGACGCGGCATTTGGCCGGCTGGCCAGAGAACGGACATCCCGCCACCCGCTGCGAACGTACGTCTGGCTGCCTCTTCTTCGGGGCGCGACGATGTGGTTCACGCCGCGGATCGAACTGCTGCCGGTTTCCGGGCACGTTTTTCCGCTGAAGACAATGTGGCAGGACGACGCGGTGGACCAGTCCGTGACCATCGGGCTTTTCATGGTGAATCTTTTCTACGTTGCGCTCGGGGTTTGGGGCGCGGTGCGGCTGTGGCGCGAAAGTCCGCCTTCGAGAGCAGCCCTGGCATTGCTCGTGCTCTACATGGCCGCCCGCACGGCGTTTCTGACCACGCTCGAAACTCCCGAGCCCCGGTACGTGCTCGAATGCTTCCCGGCCCTCATCGCCATGGGCGCCTTCGTCTTCGCTCCGAGGCGCTCCCCAGCCCCGGCGAGGCAACCATCCGCTCTGGCCGCTTTTATGAGCCGCTAAAGTTGACCTCCGCCGTGGGCTTGCCTAGAATGGGCAGGTTCACTTGGCTGCGCAAATTCAGCCGTCGGCCAGTTTGTGCCGGGCACTCAACTCATTCGCTCAGATCGTGAGCACATCAAGCGGCAGTACATCATGCGGAGGAAACTCGAATGGCGAGCACCGAAGAGCGCGTAAAACAGATTATCGTGGAGCAGCTCGGCGTGGACGAAGCGGAGGTCACCCCGACCGCTTCCTTTGTGGACGACCTCGGAGCGGATTCGCTGGACCAGGTGGAGCTTGTGATGGCGTTTGAAGAAGCCTTCGGCATCGAGGTGCCGGATGAGGACGCCGAGAAAATGACCACGGTAAAGGATGCCGTCGATTACATCGAGAAGCACGCCAAGGCCAAGTAGTCGGGGTCGCGCCGGCAGTATTACACTTCCCAGAGGAGCCAGAAAGCTTTGACTCGCCGCGTAGTCGTCACGGGCGTTGGGTTGGTCTGTGCGCTGGGCATCGGCACGGAGGAAAGCTGGAAGAACCTCGTGGCGGGGCAAAGCGGCATCGCGCCAATCACGCTTTTTGACACCACTGGTTTTGACTGCACCTTCGCCGGGGAGATCAAGAATTTCGATCCCCTCAACTGGGTCGAGAAGAAGGAATTGAAGAAGCTCGGCCGATTCATTCAGGTCGCGCTTGCGGGCGCCGATTTCGCTGTCAAGATGGCGGAATGGTCGCCGGAGAAGGAAGCCGATCTCGATAGCGTCGGCTGTTACGTCTCCTCCGGCATCGGCGGGTTCGACATCATCGAGCGGGAGCACTGGAAGCTTGTGCAAGGCGGTCCAGGGAAAATCTCGCCCTTTTTCATTCCGTCGGCCATCGTCAATCTTGCTTCCGGAAACATCTCGATCCGCTATGGCGCGCGCGGGCCGAACTCCGCCACGGCCACGGCTTGCTCCGCTTCCGCGCACGCCATCGGCGATTCCTTCAAAATCATCGAGCGCGGAGCCGCCGATATGATGATCTGCGGCGGAACCGAAGCCACCATCACGCCCATGGGCGTCGGCGGATTCGCCGCCATGCGCGCGCTTTCCACGCGCAATGACGATCCCGCGCACGCCAGCCGTCCGTTTGATGCCAACCGCGACGGCTTTGTGGTCGGCGAAGGCGCCGGCATCCTGGTTCTCGAATCGCTCGAACACGCGCAGCGCCGCGACGCGCCCATCTTCGCCGAAATTGTCGGCTACGGCATGTCCGGCGACGCCTATCACATCACGCAACCCGCTGAAAACGGCGATGGCGCCTTCCGCGTGATGCGCGCCGCCCTCAAGGACGCGAAGCTCGACCCTTCCGACATCGGATATCTCAATGCCCACGGCACCTCGACGCCGCTCGGCGATGCGCTCGAGACCACAGCCATCAAACGGCTTTTTGGTGAACGCGCCAGGCAGCTTCCCGTTAGTTCCACAAAGTCCATGACCGGCCATCTTCTCGGTGGCGCCGGCGGACTCGAGGCCGGCATCAGCGTGCTGGCTCTCCGCGATCAAATCCTTCCGCCCACCATCAACTACGAAACGCCGGATCCTGCCTGCGATCTCGACTACGTTCCCAATCACGCGCGCAAAGCGTCCATCGAGTACGCGCTCTCGAACTCCTTCGGTTTTGGCGGCACCAACGCCGCGCTGATTTTCCGGCGCTGGTCTGGCCAATAACAGCCGAGCCGGAGAGCGCTCTGGCGCTCTCGGATTGTGGCGGCCAAGCTTTCACTTGGCCCGGCGGAGTATCCAGTTTCGAATTTCGATTCTTCATTTTCGATTTTCGGCCTTCGACAGGATTGCCATGAATATCATCGTCTGCATCAAGCAAGTTCCCGCTAAAGACGCGCCGCTGGCCATCTCCGGCAATTGGATCAAGGAATCCGACATCGGATTCGAGATGAACGAGCCGGATAGCTACGCACTCGAGGAAGCCCTGCGTCTCAAGGAAAAACATGGCGGCGAAGTCATCGCGCTCTCGATGGGGCCCGAGCGCGTCAAGCAAACCATCAAGGAAGCGCTTGCCAAAGGCGCCGACCGCGGCATTCACCTCGCCGACGACAATTTCGCGCAGCTCGATCCGCTCAACGCGGCCAAAACGCTCGCTGCGGCCATTCGCAAGGAAAATGCCGATCTCGTCCTCACCGGCCTTCAGAGCGACGACCACGGCTTCGGCCAAACCGGCGTCTTGCTCGCCGCGCTTCTCGACCGCCCCCATGCCACCATCATCATGGCCATCGAAGTCTCGGGTACCACCCTGAAGGTCAAGCGCGAGCTCGAGGCCGGCTGGTTCCAGCACATCGAATGCCCTTTGCCAGCGGTTCTCTCTATTCAATCCGGCATCAACAAAGTCCGCTACGCCACGCTCAAAGGCATCATGGCCGCCAAGAAAAAGGAAATCGCCACGCTCACGCGTGAATCGCTGGGCATTTCCATCGAGCCCACGCAGAAAATCGAAAAAATCTATGTCCCCGCCAAAACGAAAAAGACCGAATTTCTCACCGGCACTCCCAAGGAAGTTGCCGCCAAGCTGGTCGAAAAACTCAAATTCGAAGCCCGGGTGCTCTAGTTTCGCTCATGAATTGCCGAGATACATCTCCCCAGGTGCACCGGCTCGCCGCATGGAAGTTCTTCGCTTCTTCCCTTGTCTTGCTGATGGTTCTGGCGGCCTTCCTGCTGTTGCCTTGCGAAGCGCAGTCTCCGCCCGCCGGCCCCCTCTTGGCCGATTCTGTCCCTCGGGAGTACTACGCCATCTACGATGCGGTTCTCGGAAATGTGAAGTTGCCTAAGAAGGAGGCTTCCGGCGGGATTTACTCGAAGACTCTCAACCTTAGGTGCGGCGAGGAGTCCGGCAATCCTGTCTTGGTGAACGGTTGCGGCGGATTCTTCATGCCGCCGGACGGGATCGAGGACGTCCACACCATGCTGCGGCAATCATTCGTCCCCTTTTCCTCATCGGCGTGGGAGCATTTTCAGGCAACGAATCAGCTCAGCGCGACTCTGACCGATGGATTTCACACGAATTGGAAACATAAACTGGTCGGCCAGCATTCACCTGATGAAGGATCGAAAGAGACTCAAGAGGATTGTCTCTTCTTCCTTTCTCAGCCGGGCGTCAGTACCGATGGACGCGAAGCCATTGTCTTCGTCTTGATGTTTTCTTACATGGAACACGTGCCTTCCACAGCCGACTACTTTCTCCTTCGGCGCGGCGATTCGCAGAGCTGGAGGATTAGAGATCGTTTGCAGTATTACCGTACGGGCAGCAGCAACGAGACTGCCCCCTCTTCGTCCGACAATACCCGGAGTGCCAGATGAAAATCCTGCTCATTGCCGAACAACGCCAGGGTAAGTGGAACAACACCAGCTTCGAAACGCTGGCCGCCGCGCAGCAAATCGCCAAGGATACTTCGGGTGTCGTGTCCGGCCTGGTCATCGGCAACGGCGTCGCCGCCCTCGCCGATGAGCTCGCCGCCACAAATGTCGCTGAAGTTCTCCTTGTCGAGCACGATCTCCTCGGCGACTACACGCCTGACGGCTACTGCGCCGCGCTCACGCAGGTCATGGAATCCGCCAAGCCGGACCTGGTTCTCCTTCCCCATACCTACCAGGTTCGCGACTTCGCGCCAAAGCTCGCCGCCATGCTTGGCAAAGGCATGATCGGCGATTGCATCGCCTATCGCCACGAATCGGGCAGGCTCGTCTTCGTCCGCCAGATGTTTCAGGGCAAAACCGCCGCCGATGTCGCCTTCCAGGGCACGGCGCCCTGGTTTGCCTCCTTCCAGTCCGGTGCGTTTCGCTCCGATCTCGTCGCCCCACATCCTTCCGGCAAGGCGCCCGTCCGCAAAATCGCAGTCGAGCTGCAAGCGGCGCAGATTCGCACCAAGCCGCTCGGCCTCTTCAAGGAGGCCAAGTCCGCCGTGGACCTCACGCAAGCGCCGCTCATTGTTGCCATCGGCCGCGGCATCAAAGCGCCGGAAAATATTCCGCAAGCCGAAGCGCTCGCCAAAGCCCTGGGCGCGGAAATCGCCGCCTCGCGTCCCATCTGCGATGAAGGCTGGCTCCCGATGGAGCGGCAGATCGGCAGTTCCGGCCAGACCGTCGCGCCCAAGCTCTATCTCGCGCTCGGCATCAGCGGCGCCATCCAGCACGTGGTCGGGATGAAGGGCGCGCGCACTATCGCCGCCATCAACAAGGACCAGAACGCCCCGATCTTTGAAATCGCCGACTACGGCATCGTGGGCGATATTTTCGAGATCATGCCCGCCTTAACGGAAGCGCTCCAGCAATCGAGGTCCTGACCACCTGGCGCGCTCGCTTTCGGCTCTGCACTGCCATGCCCGAAGGCACGATTGCCTTGGGCCTTGTCCGCAAAATCCTCCCTCTGCCCGGTGTCGAGGAATCCGTCGCATGTGGCGTTCCTGCGATCCAACTCCGCGGAAATTGCTGGCGTGCGTTCCCTGGCCGCGCACCTCTGAGCCCCGCTCGCTCGCGACTCGCGTAAACCTCCATGGTCGCGCCGCGCTCTTGCGGAAGGGCCGGACGCTTCCCGCATCACGAGCACGATACCGGCTACACCGCTGTCCTCGTCGGTCTGGCGCGCGCCCGGACGAGCATCCTGAAGGACCTTCTCGGCATGGCGCACAAGTTCGTCCGGTTTTGCCGGGCCGGGCTCCTCCAGCAACACGGCGAACCTCCCGGCGTTAGCGCGCGACGTGGCAAGTCATCCGAGCGCAACTGGCCCTGTGTCGGCTCTGTTGCTACAATCCTCTCCCAACGAAGCCCGGGAGCTAAGCGCAACAATCCCGCTCGAAACACGATAAGCGCGTTAACATAGGGGCTATGGCCGATTGGAAACAGATCACCGCTCGCATTCGCCGCGCGCGCACCAGCAAGGACCCGTTCGCGCAATTGAGCGCTCTTTTCGAGAAGACTCGCGACGCCATGGTCGCCTTTGAGCTCGGCAAGTTTCTCGAATCCACGCAGCAGAGCGGCGAGGCGGTTCGCTGGTATTCCACCGCCGCGGAAAAATTTCGCCGTTCCGATTGGAAAACGAAGGCGCAGGACGCCATCACGCGCCTCGGCGGCGCAGCGCCTGCCCCGGCCGAAGCCGAACCTTCCACCGGCGCAAGCTTTGAACTCAGCCCTCCCTCGCTTTCGCTATCTGAGCCGCGCACGTCGTTCGAGCAGAGCGCAGTTTCTCCGGAGTCAGTCACCGCTTTTTCAGAAGCGTCGCCGGATATTGCGCCGGAGCGGCCTTCTGAAGCTGGTACTCCTAGTGAGCTGCGTCCGCGGCGTGGCGGCAAACGCCGCCGCGGACGCCGTGGCGGCCGCAACCGTGGCGGGCGAGCTTCCGCTTCGACCCACAGCGACTCTCGCCCGCCCGCGCTGGAATCATCGCAATCTTCCACGGAATCCTCGGCCCGCTCTCACGGCCGGAGCCTTCCGTCTCTGCCTGTCGAAACTGCTGGGGAATTGTCCCGGCCTGCTCCCAAGGGCCGCTATGGCGATCCCGGTCTTTCGTCGCGCATCACGCTGCTCGAAATGCAGTTTCGCCGGCTCTTGAGTTGCGAGCCGGTCAAGCTTGATCGCGCCGATCGCGCCGCCGCAGGCCCCGGTGTCTTCCTCCTTACCGACGACGACATGACCAGCTACTACTACGTCGAAGCCTGCGATTCGCTGCGCGCCGCCATCACGCAGCTTGCCCGAAGCGGCGCTGGCAAGCGCGGCTCGTTCGCCCTCAAGCAGCACTTGGCCGAGCATCTTGATATTCCGGAAACGCGCGCCAGCAAGTATCTCGCCGAGCACTGCGTTGTTCGCTGGCTCCAGCTCGATGAAGGTGCCCAGAATTTTGCTCACTTCGCCATCGCCGTCCTCCGCCCCGCTCTCAATGAGTGAAGGCGACCGCTCATTTAACTAGAAACGTAGAGTAAGAAAACGGCCGGAGGAGGAGAACCTCCTGTCATGTCTCGGCCGGGGCGGTGCTGCAAACAGCTTCCTCGATCGATGACCTGATTCGATGGGGATGGCTGAGAAGGAGAATTCGGGCAGGTGCCTGAACGTTGCTCTGGGATTCCGGGGCGTACTAGGATACGAACATTGCGATGAGTGAAACCGCCGAGACCCTTGCGCCAGCGCAAGCGGAGAAGAAACGCGAATCGCCGGGCGAAGGCGATCCGGGATTTCTTTGGGACTTTTGGTATCCGGCGCTCCGGAGCGCTGAAATTCGCGGCCAGAAACTCGCGAAGGCGATGTTGCTCGAGATTCCGCTGGTGTTGGGCCGCACGCGCGAGGGGAAGGCGTTTGCGATGCGGGATTCCTGCCCGCACCGGGGCATTCCGCTTTCGTATGGCCGATTCGACGGGACCACGGTCGAGTGCAGTTATCACGGCTGGCGCTTCGACGCGTGCAGTGGGCGTTGCGTGGAGATTCCATCCCTGACAAGCCAGGACAAGCTGAAAGTCGAGCGGATTTTCGCGGGCCATTTTCCCTGCCAGGAACGAGACGGCTACGTTTGGGTGTACATGAACGCGCCTGGCACGCGGCTGCCGGAGACGATTCCGCCGGCGCCGGCGCTAGCGACTTTCAGCGAAAAATACAAAATCACGCACCTGAGCTGCGAGCTGCCTTCCCATATTGATCACGGAATTATCGGATTGATGGACCCGGCGCACGGCCCTTTTGTGCATCAGTCCTGGTTCTGGCGGAGCCGCCACAGCATTCACGACAAGGAGAAGCGGTTCGAGCCGATACCCTGCGGCTTCCGGATGAGCCCGCATTCGCCCAGCGCAAACAGCGCTCCGTATCAACTGCTGAAGAAGATGACCGGTGAAGGCGTGACCACAACCATTGACTTCGTGCTGCCGAATCTGCGGCTGGAGGAAATTCACAGCGGCAGACTGTGGTTTTCAAGCCGGGCGACGGTGACGCCGGTGCGGCGGAATTTGTGCCGGATTGACTTCGTGGCGGCCTGGAATGTGAAGCTGCTCCCCGTGCCAGTTTTTCGCATGTTCGGAAAGACGTTTCTGCGGCAGGATCAGCGGACCATGGTGCAACAGGCCGAGGGCTTGAAACACAACCCGAAGCTGATGCTGATTGATGACGCGGACCGCCCGGCAAAATGGTATTTCGCGCTGAAGGCGAATCTGCTGGAATCGCGGCGGACAGGGGAGGCGATGCGCCATCCTATGGACGGCCCTGTTACGCTGCGGTGGAGATCGTAGCGAGAAGCGCGGCTTCCCAACAAAACCGAGTTTCCGCTCGGATTGCATTTTCCCTTCGGCACTGAAAGGCGCCTTCAGCGAAGCTTGGCCAGGTCGAAGGCGGCTTTCCAGGTTTGGCCGTCGGGGCCGGTGATGACCAGCGTGGCGGGCTGATCAATGGCCATGTCGCTGGGATCAAAGGAGAGCCAGACGAGCCAGCCGGTGACGCCGTAGGCGCTTCCGCTGCTGCGGTCTTCATTGTGGATCCAGGAGTTCAGTCCATCGGGGTCGAAACGAACGTGGCCTGAGGGAACGGTGTTCGTGAGGTCGTTACGCAGGCTTAGTGGTTCGACCGGCTTATCATCCTGCAGCAAAGCAATGCGGAAATCGCGAGCGAAATCAGCGCGCTGCGCCGGAGGAGCGGGATGCCGCGTATCCTGCGGGAGAGAGCCAAGGGTCACGAAGTACTGCGGCGTGGCGTACGTCGGTGAGAACTCGATGCGGACGCGCACGAAGAGCGTGTCGGTAGTGGAGCGGTAATCCTGAAGAGCCTGTTGGGCGCTGTAACCGGAGGTTCGCAGGCGCGAAGCTTCAACGACTTGAACGAAGGGAGTGTACAGCTCGACTTCGGAAACAATCGGGCCGGATTCGGGGCGAGCGAATGTGCGTAGGTAGGAATTGAAGAAGGCGGCCGCGTTTTCGTCGTTGCGCTGACCGAGGAAGTAGGCTTCGCGGACGGATTCGTCCGACAGTGGAGACTGAAACGCATAACAAAGAGAGGTAAACAACAAGAAGCAAAGAGAAAGCGCGGCGCTCGCTAGTCGGGAGGACAAGGCTGGTTCTCTACCCTTTTGGACGTCTTGAGGCACGGAAACGTTACCGCTGTCATAGGCGGCGGGCGATGTTGGGAAAATCGAGCCAGACCTTAATGCCGCAAAAGTGGGAACCTTCCGTACAGATGGGAGTGGTGATCCCGGCCCGTAGATAACAGGGCGGCCCGGCATAGCGTGCCAGCTGGGGATGGACTTCGCGGAGCTGAGCGAGTTCGTCGATGGAGGCTTGGTAGATTTCCTCTTGAGCGTTGAAGCACGTTCGCATGGTCCATTTGTGGAGGAGATGGAGCAGGGAACCGGATTCGACCAGGCGAATGGATTTGGCGTTGGGCAGAAGATAAAGGGCGACTTCGGGGGGAGCGCCCCTGTCCAAGAGTTCGTTTTTTGCGCACCAGGCGTCGTGCATGGCGCGCTCGTAGACTTCGAGCGCGCGAGGATTCTGTTTGATCATGGCGGGAGTGATGTAGTCAGGCTCGCGCGTGTCGGCGAGCGTCAGGAGCGGGCGCGAGCCGGGAACCATGCGATGACGCTGGTCCTGCGAGTCGGCGGTGTGGCTGATTTTTTTCGCGAACGTGTAGTTCGCATGCTGGAGCGCGCGCATCATGGGCGCGTGGACCCCGACATTGAGAGTTTCCAGACGATAAGGATTGCGCGCGGGATTGAGCAGGCGGTCGAGAGCCTCGGCATCGCTGCACTGCGATTCGGGGACGCCGACAACGGCGCGGTAGGATTCGGCGATGACGCGAGGAGCATTTGGCGAGTAGTCGAGGAGCTTCGAAGTGCGGCCCCCAAGCTTGGAGTCGAACTCGGCGGCAAAGCGGTCGCCTGAGGATTGCGCAGGGCCGCTGCCGTTGGCGCGTGCCGCGAAGTGGCCAGCCCACTCGGGAAGCTGATCAAGAGGCTCCGTGCCGAACTGATCAAAAAATTGCGGATCGATCTGCTTGACCTGTTCGACCATGGTGCCGATGACGGCGCGCGCCTCGGTGGGAGTGTCAGAGGCGGCGCTCATGCGCCAGAGGCGGTGCAACACGATCCCAGAGAGCGTGTGCACCATGGTGGTGAAGGCCGCGACCGGAAGCACGTAGCGGGCGATTTCGATGGCGCGCTTCTGGGCGGAGGCTTCGATCTTTTGAAGACGCTTTGGGTGAGACATCGGACCGACGTGCCAGATGCCGTGAAGGACTTCGCGCGTGTCATTGGCCAGGAGAGCCGAGAGTTCGCGGTAGTAGTTCCAGGCGCGGACGATCGCTTGCACGTAGATTTGCCGGCAGGGACCATCGAAGAAAAGCGATTCAGGAGGGATGTAGGCCCGAATGCGATCCATGCGGACGTAACGCTGACTCTGCTGCTCGGAGTTATAGAACGGATGCGCGTGGAGAAAAGACCAGACAAACTGGCGACTCACGTTTTCCAGGCCAAATTCGAAGTGGGCGTGCTGATAGACGGTGTGATGTCCGCTGTAGAACGTGGCGGCACCGATGTTGGTGCGCTGCTTATCGGTGATTTCTTCGGGTTGGATCAGCCGATGCGCGTAGCAGGTGCGCGCGGCGGCGATAGCGGAATCGAAGGGGTGAGAAAAGGTGTTGCGGAGCGTGACGCGCGGAGCGGCCGTCTCAATGCTTTCGCCGGCAGGCGCACCTTCGAACATGCGGGATTGCGTGGCCACGAGGCAGTATCTTACAGGAAAGTTGAGAGCGGGACAGGAGTTCCGGGGAAATAGCATCGGAGTCCAAGCCCGAGGCGCCGCAGCGCAGCCCGGACCAGAACGCGGCCGTTTCGAACCTGGCGGAACGGTCTTGTTGTCGAGCGAATGAGCGAAAGCGTATTTCGCGCCGCAGAATTGGCGCGAAGAATGACGGCCTCCTGAATTCTCCCGCGCTTGCACACGGCCATCAACGCGAGAGAAGACCAAAGGCACGCATGCCGCCTTCAGCCGCGCAGGTCAAAGCGCCTCCCCTTCGTGATGTTTGGTGAATCCGATGCCACCGCGGCTGTCAGATAGCCCTCGGCGGCGTTACAGCCACTGCGGCTGACTGCCTGCGCTACTTTTTGGCGGGCTCGGCCTTCGCGGCGGCGTTGGCGTATTTCTTCTGGAAGCGCTCGACGCGGCCAGCCGTGTCCACAAGCTTCTGCTTTCCAGTGAAGAACGGATGGCAGCTCGAGCAGATTTCAACGCGAAGCATATTGCCCTTGATGGTCGAGCGAGTCTGCCAGGTGTTGCCACACGCGCAATGCACAGTCACTTCGTGGTAGTCGGGGTGAATTCCGGGTTTCATGCGGGCTCCATTCTGTCGCGGCCGGTCTGCACGGCCTTCCCGAGGAACGGGAACCTTACTGCCGCGTCGCTAGGTCGCGAGGAAACCCCAATCATAGCGCGAAGGGGGGTGTCACTCCAAACCCAGATTTCAAGGCTTAGTATTCGAGCATGCGTCGCGTGAACGGGGACTTGCGAAGGGACGAGCTGTGAAGGAGAACCGAAATCAGCCCGAGTCAACCGTTAGGACACCTTGGATTCCCCGCGCCTTGCGATACCGGCGTTACGAATCTTATAGATCAAAGTCCGGTAGCTGATTTGGAGCGCCTGCGCGGCCTTGCGGCGGTTCCAGTGGTTGTCGCGAAGCGCCTCCAGAATGACCCTTTTCTCCAATTCACGAATGGCTTCACCAGCAACTCCTTTTAGCGTGCCGGCCGAGCCGTGCAGCGGAGGCTTGCTGTGCGTTCCGTTACCGAAACCCTCATGAACGAACGCATCCGCGCCAATCAGGACATAGCGAGCCATGACATTGGCCAGTTCGCGAATATTGCCGGGCCAGTTCAATGTTTGGAGATATCGCATCGTGCCGGCGTCAACGGGATCGCTTACTTTATCGAACTGCGCCGTATAGAGATGGCGGTAGTATTCGACGAGAGTGGGGATGTCCTCGCAGCGTTCCCTCAGCCGTGGCAATCGCAACTGCAGCACATTGATGCGGTGAAACAGATCGGCACGAAATGCGCCGGAGTGCACGCGTTGCTCAAGGTCTTTGCTGGTTGCGCAGATAACCCGAGCCTCGACGCGCCGCTCGGCAGTGTCTCCAAGCGGGGTAAAAGTCCCGTCCTGCAAGAAATGGAGCAGTTTGCCTTGCAAGGTGAAATCGAGATCACCGATTTCGTCCAGGAAAAGCGTGCCAGTATGAGCCAATTCGGCGCGCCCCGGCTTGGTGTGGCGGGCCCCGGTGAACGCTCCGCGGACGTAGCCGAAGAGCTCACTCTCCAAAAGTGGTCCGGGAATCGCCGCACAGTTCACGCTAACGAACGGGCCTCTTGCGTCCGGCGAGTTGGCGTGGATCCATCGGGCAAGCAATTCCTTGCCTGTACCGCCCGCGCCGAGCACCAATATTTGAATGCGGCTCGCGCAGAGTTTTTCCGCGCGCGCACGGAGGGCCGCCATGAGTTCTGAACGGCCAAAGATCACATGATCCGGCGGCAGTGGCTTGCATCCGTAGCTGGTGCCAGGGGAGGACATAGATTTGGCGTTGAAGCGAAAGCACTTGTTTTGCCATTTGACAAAGAGCCGCGCTTGCAAGCGCCGGCATTTAAATGACTGATGATGGGCGGCTTAGGGGTGCACGGGACGCGGCAAGGGTCCGAAATAAATTTCTCCGCTTCATAGGCCTGCCCAAGCGCCAGGAGGATGCCACGGATTTTCCGTTTCTCACAATTTTTCCGGCAACTTGGCCTTCACAACGCCGATTGGCCACAAGCGATGCGCGATCGGGAACCCCTCTGGAGAGACCGGCCTTTGCCAAACGGAATGCCCTCGGGAAAAGCACTGTAAACAAGTGGAATTGAATTGCCTCCTCCTATGCAGGTGAGCCGCCCCTGCATTGCAGAAGTGTCCTGTTATCAGTGACTTAGATTTGGTTGTCTTTGGCGTGCAAGCTGCAGCAATAGCCAGCATGAGACAGGTTTTGACCATTCTCGCTCATCTGTCTGAGACTCATGGGCTCTTGCTGTTGGGAACTATTCTGATCGTCACTGCTGCGTTTTTCCGCCGCTTTAACGCGCTTCACCCTTCAGAAAGCCTCAAACAGAACTCCCCAGGCGACTAGTCTCATCGGGTTAGCCGAAACGGATTTTGAATCTCGCGGCGGGTGTGTGAGCAGGCCACCTGCTAACGGTGTGCCGGTGCAGCTTCTCTGAGCCTTGCAAATTGCGCTTCAAGAAGTTGACCCATGGGCTGGAATGTAAAGTCCGTTAGAAGGCGGTTCAGCTTTCCTTGCACGCCGGTGATTCCGATATAGTGGCGTAAACGAGCCGTCAGGCTGGCATCTAATCGTGGCTGTTGTGGGTCCAATTCCCATGGGTGGAGATAAAGGCAGGCGGGGCGCCCCTCAACGTCATTCAGATACCGAATTCCCCAGCGCGTGAACCAGTATGGCAAAAGCCGAAAATAAGCGCCCCCTGCAAGAGGCGAGCGGGCAGCTCCAAATGCAAGCGTCGTCATCGGAAATTCAACCAAAGTTCCGGAACTGGTCCGCACGACAAAGGGATTGAGTGGCGCGTCGGGAACGCCATAATTCGGATGGCGCACCGGAAAGACACTCGAGTCGTAGGAAAAACCGCATTCCGCGAGAATATCAAAGGCCCAGGTACAATCGCGGCAGATAGAGAAACTCGGCGCGCGATAGCCGCGAACGGAAAGCCCGCAACAATCTTCGAGGAGCCGCTTAGCTGCGAGCGTGTCCTCGCGAAACTCAGCCGGCGACATCTCATAAACGCGCCGGTGCAGCAGGCTGTGGCAGGCTATTTCGTGTCCGGCAGCCGCTACCTTCCGAACAACGCGGGGGTGCTCTTTAGCGACCCAACCCAGCGTGAAAAATGTAGCCCGCCAGCCGTGCTTCTCAAATAGGCACAAGAGGCGGTCCGTGTTGTCCTCCACGCGACTGACGTTGTCTTTCCATTGCGACGGGGAGACGCGATCGGAGAAGGCGCTAACGTGGTAGTAGTCCTCCAGGTCGATCGTTAAGGCGTTAGCTTGGGTTTCAGACATATTGAGAGCAACGGAATCCGCAGCGAACCGGATGCACATGAGTGACCGAAGGGTTCGACCAAGCCCCCCGGGGTCCATGTATCATACTGATGATATTGACCTTATGTCTGCCGTGCAAGGGAGATTTCTGGATAGTGCGTCCAAGGCCTAGTGAGGTGGGACTTAGGACCTCAGGATGGGCCTTGAACGGAAAAGAATTTCCGGAACAAACGAGCCCCTCGAGCCCGCCCTCTCTGCTGTCCCTAAACTTATGAATATAAATATCTTACTGTCTAGCGATTTGCACGAATCCCGCTGGGTGGCCCCTCGATTGCACCTAAGCCCAGCGGTCTCTATATCGCGGAACTGAGCTTCTGACAAACGCCTGTACATGGAGAGGACATGCCTCATTCTGTAAGTGTTTTCGGCCTTGGGTACGTCGGATCGGTAACGGCGGCGTGCCTGGCGAAACTTGGAAACAAAGTCTTAGGTGTGGACGTGAACGCGGCAAAGGTGGAAATGCTGGATTCCGGCCGCAGCCCGATCCTGGAACCGGAACTGGAGGAGATGGTTCGGGAAAACAATCGCGCCTGCCGTCTGCATGCCACAATGGACGCCCATGCGGCCATTCACTCGACCGAGATTTCCTTTGTATCGGTCGGCACGCCCAGCCAGCGAAATGGCAAGCTGGACCTGCGAGGCATGCAGCACGTATGCCAGGAGATCGGTGCGGCGCTCAAGACAAAGAAGGCGTACCACACGATCGTCATTCGCAGCACGGTACTTCCAGGGACGACCGAAAAGGTCGTGATTCCCGCTCTCGAGAATGCTTCAGGCAAGAAAGCGGGCGTTGATTTCGCGGTGTGCTTCGTGCCGGAGTTTCTCCGGGAGGGCAGCGCGGTGCGCGATTTCTTCGAGCCTCCCTTCACCATTCTGGGCGGAGCCAATTCGAAAGAGATTGCACCCGTGCGAGATTTGTTTGCATGGGCCGCCACACCGATTTATGAGACGAATCCATCGAGCGCGGAGATGATCAAGTACGTTTGCAATGCCTTCCACGCGCTCAAGGTTGGGTTCGCCAACGAAATCGGCGCAATCTGCAAGGAACTGCGTCTGGATACCGAGACGGTTGCGAAGATTTTCGTCGCGGACACGCGCTTGAACATTTCGCCGGCCTATCTGAAACCGGGTTTCGCCTTTGGCGGGTCGTGTCTGCCGAAGGACCTGCGCGCGCTGACCTATCAAGCAAAGGAACTGGATCTGCGGCTGCCCTTGCTTGAATCGCTGATGCCGAGCAATCAGGAACACATCGAGCGAGCGGTAAGCGCCATTTTGCAGGCCAAGAAGCGCAAAGTGGGCATGCTGGGGCTAAGCTTCAAGCCAGGCACCGATGACCTGCGCGAGAGTCCCCTGGTTCACCTTGCCAAGCGGCTCCTCGGCGAGGGTTGCGATCTGAAAATTTGGGACCAAAGCGTTTCCCTTGGCCAACTGATTGGCTCAAACCGCCAATTCATTCAGGACGAAATACCGCACATTGGCTCGCTCCTTTGCGAGGATGCGTCGGCAGTGATTGAACATTCCGACGTGCTTGTCTTGGGTACCAAGGCGGTCAGCAAGGACACTTTGATGGGGCAGTTGCGTCCCGGGCAGAAGTTACTGGACTTGGTCAATCTCGAAAAAGCGCATCGGTTCAGCAGCCATTCCGCTTACGAAGGGATTTGCTGGTAAGAGCAGGCGCCGGTGAAAATCCTCTGGGTAAAATCAGGCGGCTTACTCCCCTTGAATCACGGCGGCCGCATCCGCAGCTATCATTTGGCGAAGGAGTTGGCAAAGCTTCACGACGTGAGTCTCTTTACGTTCTCGGCCAAAACGGAAGATCCGATAGAAGCACACGAGCCACTGAAAAATGTTTTCCGGAATCTGGTTTGCCTTCCGATAGATATACCGAGCGCGCGCGGAGTCAAAGAATCGCTGCACTACGTGCGAAACCTTTTCTCGGCTAGGCCCTACTCCGCGACCAAGTATTGCCAGCCCTGGATAGCTCGAGAGCTCTCGAAACATCTTGAACGTGAGAAATACGACTTGCTGCTCTGCGATTTCCTGCTGACGGCAGCCGTGGTGCCCTGGGATTGGAAAGGCCCAAAAGTCCTCTTCACCCACAACATCGAAGCCGTGATCTGGGAGAGGCACTACCGCGTAAATAAGAACCCCTTATGGAAGGCAATCAGCTACCGCGAGTATCGAACCCTGGAGCGAATGGAGCGGAAGTACGTTTCCAGGGCGGATCACGTTCTCGCGGTTTCTGAAAACGATCGCGACTTCTTCCGAAAATACACGAGCGACAGCCGAATGAGCGTTATCCCGACTGGAGTGGATACCGAGTATTTCGCTCCGGACTGGGGAACTGAAGAAGCGGAATCGATTGTGTTCACCGGGTCCATGGACTGGATGGCGAACGAAGATGGAATTGTCTTCTTCATTGAAAAGATCTTGCCGCTCGTGCGCCGGAGATTTCCGAAAGCGAAGTTGTGGATTGTCGGGCGCCGTCCGTCCGCCAGGCTGAAAGCCATCGCGGCGCGAGAAACCGGAATTGTCGTGACGGGCACGGTCGAAGATATTCGCCCCTACATGAGCCGTGGCAGTGTGTACGTGGTGCCGCTGCTGGTCGGAGGCGGAACCCGGATCAAGATCTTTGAGGCCATGGCGGCCGGCAAAGCCGTAGTCTCCACCACGATTGGCGCCGAAGGGCTTCCGGTGCGCCACGGAGAAAATATCTTACTCGCCGATGAGCCAGCCTCATTTGCGAACAACATCATCGATTTGATTTCAGATCCAGCGCGGCGGCTGAAACTCGGCCAGGCAGCGCGAGAACTTGTTGCGAGCAGTTACAGCTGGGGCGCGGTAGGCAAAACGCTGAGCGGAGTCCTACGCATGGCCTTCGAGAGAGCGCGGCCGGCATCTGAAAGCAATCGGGAGCTGGCGCCCGTGGCGGATTGAGAGCTCCTATTTGGCCGCCTTTGCGGCCGGGTTACCGGCGTCGGCGACGGGCTCTCCGACGGCAACCTTGACGGAACCGTCGTCCGGATCGGTGTAACTCACGAAAATTCTGTTGTTCTTATCGATGGCAATCGAACAGTAGCGGTATTCCTGGATTCCCGGGTGGGTCAATATCTGAATTACCCACCTCTGGCCGTCCCAATAGGCATGCTTCAAAAGCCCACCAGCATCGTAAGCGATGTGGGGAAAGCCCTGCTGATCCAGAGCCAAAGAGGTCCGATAGCCTACCCAACTTCCCAAGGGATGCAGAGAATCGATCGTCTCCACTTTCCAGGTGTCGCCATCGGGACGAGCCAGCTTTACATCTTCGCCGTCTTCATAGCTGATCAAGGGCGAGCCATGCTTATCGAGGACGAGCGAGTTGCCCATCCCAACGTCATAGACCTGGTTTGTGCGGCCGCGAAAATCGACCGTTGAGATCTTCCAATTGTTGTTTCGGTCGCGCCGGGCGAATTTGAGAAGACCTTTAACATAGGCGTCAAAGGTGATCACCGGATTACCTTGTGCATCCGTGGTCATGGATTCCCATTTTCCGGTCTGCATATCGAAATCCAGGGTGCGGACAATCCACGCGCCGTCTTTCAGTTCGGCGAACTTTAGATGGGCGTATGGCGTGTCGTCTCCATTTCGTTCACGATACCAGGCGATGAATGGGTCACCTGCGGCATTGACTGCGATTGAGCAGGAAAAGCCTATGGGCGCATTGTCCGTTGCAAGCGACTGAATCTGCCATTTCGCGCCATCCCAGTGAGCATATTTAATGACTCGCTGGGTATAGCAGACATGAGGGTGACCTTGGGCGTCGAGAGCCAGATTGGTGAAGGAACCGTTGCCGTCGATGACCATCGTAAACCACTTGGAGGAGTCGCCGGCTGGACGAAAGCCGTACTTCGTGTTGGTGCCCTCCGAGTAGCTGAGGTGAACATTTCCCTCGCTATCGACAGCAATGGAAGTGAATTTTCCGGCTGTATCCACGTTCTCGACCCGCCACTTCCACGTGTTCGCGGACGAGGTAGCAGCCGTCAGGCACACGGCCGGTAATGTTGCGGTCAGAACATAGCCGACTCCCAGCACAATCCGCAGCAGGCAGCCAACTGCGCCCGCCGGCGGCGCCTGGACAATTTGAAAAGCGGCGCGACGCAATCTCATGGCGTGACCTCCGCCAAAGCGAGCGCGGGGGCTTCGAGAACCTTACCTTGAGCCAATTGAGACAACTCGCGTTCGCAGATGATTTTCATGATGATGATCGTCGCGACGAGAGTATAGAAAAAGTCAAAGTAAGCACGGGGCAGAAAGGCTCCGCTTATCATATAAGCCAGCAAGCTGGCACGAAGCATGTAAGCGTAGGGGCCAGCCCAAGCCAGCGAGGGAACCTGCCTCGCCAGCCTGGATAATCGTCTCAACGACAGCCAACAACTGGCAAGCAAGCCGAGGAAGAGAGCTTCGCCCACATAACCCTGTTCACCGAGCGTCTGGAAGTAGATGCTGTGCGGGCCGGCGAAGAAAAGCCAAGGCGTATAGTGCTGGAACAAATCCGGAGTGAAGGTCTCGAAACCGCCCCCGGTAAGCGGGTAGTGTTGGGTCAGGACAATCGCGAAGTGCCAGGCATTCAGGCGCCCCTCAGCCGAGCGGTCAATGTTTCCGTGATAAAAGCCGCTCATTCGCTCCATCCATTTCCCTGGAGCATACGCAAACACAAGCAGTCCGCAGACAATGACGAAGGCCACGGTCAGGAGCTTGTGGCGAGACATCAGCGCAACCGCGGTGAGCACTAGAACAAGACCCAAGAGACCGCCGCGAGAGTAGCTGAGCAGGACGGAGAAGATGCCGCAAACAAATCCCAAACGGAGAAGGATCTTGAGCCAGCGGCGCTTCTCTTCCGCCGCGAGGAAGAACAGCATGGGCAAAGCCATATTCGTGGCCAGGGCGAAATCGTTGTTGTCGGCCAGGAAAGAGTCAGGCGGGCCCCACACGCGGAATTCGCCGCCAGTGCGCGCGCCAAAAAGGGCGCCTTTGATGGCAATAAGTCCAATGCTCAGAGCCAGAACCAGGTATAGGTTGCGGAGGCGCTCGCGGGAAGTGACCAGGAGGATAGTAAGAAAGGTCGCGACCAAAACTTTGCTAACACGCTCCAGTTGCACGAACCCTGGCGCGATATGAGCAGAAAATTCAGGCACCGTGGAGGCATAGAAGATAGTTACTGCGAACCAAGCCCAAGCGAGGAGGAGCAGGATGGATTCGCGAGTAAAAATGTTCCGGTTGATTTTACGCGTCAGAATGGTTCCCGCGATGGTCGGCAGGGCAACCACATAAGCTACTGGGAAGTTATAGGCGAAACCATAAGTGAACCGATGCGGATTGAAAATCGCGACCCAGTTCCACATCAGAATCCCGAAGTAAGGGTTCAGGAAGCAAAGCGGAACCGAACCGAAGATGATCGCCAACACGAGGATGTCGCGCACTTACTGGCCACCCCGTCCAGAATGAGATTCCGCTTGAAGAGGTTGCGCGGATCTGCCCGGGTCCGCCAACTGTTCCGGTGGACCCGCGCCCCGCAAGAACTCGAGATGCAAGTGGAAGCCAAAAGAGGCCTCGGATTCCCGCTCTCCAAGCTGAACGCGCCTGAGCGTATGGAGGTCTGCTCCGGGAGCATTCAAGCCGCGGGTCGTTGTGACGGCGGAGCGGTAGCCGCACTGAGCGGCGATCGCAGGGGTTCTTGCACCATAGTCCTCCGGCCTGCCAAAGGGATAGGCGAGGTCCAGCACCGGCTCACCTAGCCCCTCCTCGAGGAAGCGTTTGGAATCGGCAAGTTCCGTGGCAACTTCACGATCGGTCAGTTGGCTGAGCACCGGATGCGACAGCGTGTGTGCCCCAAAATCAATTCCGGCCGCGCGCATTTCGCGGATTTGGGTCCAGGAAAGCATCCTGCCAGCCAGCTTTTCGGCGGGCAGAGCGAACTGCGCTTCCAAAGCAGAACAGATCTTGTTCTTCAGGGCAGCGGGTGTTCGACGAAGAATGGAAACAATCTGAGTAGCAGTCGCAATCCGCTGTTCCGGCGATCCGAGCTTGAATTCACCCGGCAAGAGCGGAAGGGTCAGCGTTGGGCCGGACGCAATCTGCAAGGCGAGAAAAATCTTGTCGTACCAGGCAACTTCGCCGGTGCGGACGCAATCCGCAATGAGGTAAATCGTCGCAGGAATCTGATACTTGCGCAGAATGGGCAGAGCATGCGTGTAAAGATCGCTGTAGCCGTCGTCGAAGGTGACCGCGACGGCCTGGCCGCTGCCGCTAGGATTGCGAATCTCCTCGCAGAGTTGCCCCAGGGAGACGACGCGAAAATGCTCGCGCAGGTATCGCATCTGCATCTCAAAGACCGAAGGCTCGAGGGTGCAGTAATAGGGAATTCCTTCCGTTCCGACTCGGTGATAGCAAAGGATTGCAAAGCTCGAGCCGGGGACGCGAGAAACGCGAAACAATCGCTTGCGACCGCTGGTCCGAATCTGATAGCGGCGCGAAATGCCTCGCAAAACCGGAAGCATTCCGGTGCGATAGACAGTGCGTGCGACGAACTCCCGCCAATTCGCCGGCCGCGAGCGGCCGGAGTTCTCCGGCGAGGCGTCGGCAAGAACCGCAGCGGAACCGGACGTCGTCCCGGTCGAAGAGTCATTTATGAGAGCTGCCGGCAATGCTGACCTCTCTTCGCAAATGTTGACGATGCCACAGTTCCAAAGCGAGCAGGTGCCAAAGGACCTCACCGTAGTAGGCGAGGTGGCCCTCACGGTGAAGCTTGATGAGCCGGTCGATGAACTCGGCTCGGAAGTAGCCGCGCTGCCGCGTCTGGGAATCCGCCAGGATGTCGCTGGACATCGTTTTGAGTGACGGGCTCTCCAGGAGCCAGAGGGCCAGGGGAACGCCGAACCCATGTTTCTTCTTGTAGAGCACCTTGCGAGGCAAGATGGCTCGCATGGCTTGCTTAAAGATGTAGCGCTTCTCGAAGCCTTTCACCTTAAGCTCTGCGGGAATTTTCCCGGCGATTTCGACCAGTTTGTGGTCCATCAGCGGATAGCGCACGCGGACGCCGGCAAGCTCCGCTGTGCCGCTGACTTTTCGCACATCGTTGTCGGCCAGAATCAATTTTAGGTCGAGATAGAGCAACCGGTTCAATTCATTGGAGGCGTGCGCTGAATAAAAATGGGTATTGATTCGGTCCAGCCAGTGATCCGGCGGAACTCTCGCGAGGAAATCAGGGTGGAAGACTTCAGCAGGATCAAGGGTGAGGAACAAGCCATAGGAAAAGATTCGCTTCGGATTCGGAATGGAAGCGCGCCGAATGTACTTTCGGGGCAAGCTGAGGATTCCCCCATCTTCCGGGAGGAGGCGCGCCGCAGGCTCGATCAATCCGTGGCGAAGCCAAGCGGGAATGCGATGGTATAGCGCAAATCGTTTGTCGGAGGCATAGCGCTCGTTGCCTCCGAAGAGTTCATCGCCACCATCGCCGGCCAGCAGCGTGCTCACGCCGCTTTCGCCGGCCATTAAGGCGCAGAAATAGGAGCCAATGGATGACGAATTGGCGAAAGGTTCGTCGTAGTAACGCGTAATCAGAGAGATGGCGCGTTCGGCATCGGCCGGCGTAAGAAATTTTTCATGGTGCCGCGTACGAAAGGCGCTAGCTGTGGTGCGAGCAAAGTCGATTTCGTTATAACGCCCTTCGGAGAAAGCGATACTGAAGGAGTTAACCGGCGTGAAGCGCTCGGACATGAAGGCCACGACGGAGCTGCTGTCGGTGCCGCCGCTCAGGTAGGCGCCCGTGTTTTCCGCGGCGCAATTTTCGAGCTGAGCATGAACCGAAGAGCGAATCGCTTCCTGCACGAGCTTCGCCCAAGAGCTCGTGCTGCGGCCGCGAATCTCGTCGTAGGTGGCATCCCAAAACTGCGTTTGGCGAGGGCCGCCGTTTTCAAACACAAGCATCTGCCCGGGAAGGAGGCGCTCCACGCCCTCGAAGGCACTCAACGGGCTGGGTACGACGCTGAAAAGCAGGTACTGAATCACGGCCTCGGCGTTCACTTCCGGACCGGTGCGGCGCGCCGCGGCGACAGCGCTGGGACGCGACGCAAAAAAGACGCTCTCCCCGTCGCGCGACCAGTAGAGTGTCTTCAAACCCATGTGGTCAACGAGCAAGAGAAGCCGCCTCTGCTGTGCGTCCCACAAGCATATCGAAAACGCGCCGCGGAGACAGTTGACGAAATCCAAGCCGCGCGCCAGGTATAGCTGGGCGACCTGTTGTCCGGTCGACATCTGGGACGCCGCCAGCCCTCTCGAATTCAAAATCGCGGAGATTTGGTCCAATCCGATGAGGTCCGAATCAATGGCGACCCGGACGTGCTCGACTTCCGCCACGTCCTGACCGGGCCATCGCGGAGAGACGCCCAGGGCCATGGGGCTTCCGGCCAGGCGTCTGGATTCGCGTTCCCCCGAAACCGCAACACAAGAGAGCATGGCTTCGAGCTGCTCTCGCGTCGAAGCGCCTTCGGGCCGGTAAATGCCGCAGATTCCGCTCACGTTGCGCCTAGGCTTGAAATGCCAACCGCCACTTGCGATACATCAGCAAGGCCCATAGATGGGAAGAGCGGTCGTATGTGCCGTTCTGATGCTGGTTCCAAATCTTGTTCAGCATTTTACGATTGAGGATGCCGTCGTCGGAACCTAAGAGGACCTCGCGTGTTACTTCCCGCAACTCTTCGCGGAACCAGCGGTTCAGCGGGACCGCAAATCCCTGCTTGCGGCGCTCGAGGACATCGCGCGGAACTTGCGATTCGATGGCCTTCTTAAAAATGTATTTGCCGGTGCGCCCCTTCAGTTTCAAAGAGGATGGTATCGTTGCCGCTCGCTCCATGAGTTGCTGATCAAGCAGAGGCGCGCGCACCTCGAGCGATACAGCCATGCTCGCTCGGTCCACCTTTGCGAGGATGTCATCCGGCAGATAGGTCTTGATGTCCACGTACTGAATCCGCGAAAGGTGGTCGTCCGTTCCCGCCCGGTCGTAGTGGTGTTGCAGAACGTTCAGGGAGTCGTAGCCGGCGAGTAGTTGCGCAAAGTCCTCGGAGAACAGTTTTTGCTTCTCACGCGGGCGGAAGATCGAAACGGAATTGAAATAACCGGCGAGTGGAGAGCGTGACAGGCTCTCGAAGGTCGCCTTGGCGCGGAAAATGCGCGGAGCCCACGCAAGCGCCGGGTAGGCGCTGCCCAGCGGGCCGAAGACGCCTTTTCGGATTGGGGACGGCACATAATGCCGCAGCCTGTTCTCCATCTGGTCGAAGTAGTACCTGCGGTATCCCGCGAACGTTTCGTCACCGCCGTCTCCACCGAGTGCAACGGTGACGTGCCGCCTGGCGATTTTCGAGACGTAATAGGTAGGAACCGCGGAGGAGTCCGCAAATGGTTCGTCGTAGTGCCAAACAAGTTTATCTACGATGTCCAACGCGTCCGGGGTTACCACCTCTTCGTGGTGTTCCGTTTGAAAGAAGGAGGCAACCTCGCGGGCGTAACCAGATTCGTCGTACTCGCGGTCGTTAAAGCCGATCGAGCAGGTTGTGACCGGGCGCTGAAGGAGCCGGCTCATGCTTCCGACCACCGCTGATGAATCGACTCCGCCGCTGAGAAAAGCTCCCAGCGGGACTTCGCTCATCATGCGAACGCGCGTGGCTTCGCACAATTCATGGCGAAGAATTTCACACCACTCTTCCTCACTGTGTTCCACAACCCGCGAGAAATCAAAGTTCCAATAGTTGACTTCCCGAATCTCTCGAGAAGAGACGACGAGATAGTGTCCCGGCTGCAATTTCCGCACCGAGCGATAGATCGTCTTTGGCGCAGGAACATAGCCGAAAGAGAAATAGTCCGAGAGGGCTTGCGGGTCTATTGTGCGATCGAGATCCCCGGCGGCGAGCAGTGCCTTGAGCTCCGAACCGAACACAATGCGGCGGGAATCGGCCGCATAGAATAGAGGCTTCTTACCAACCCGGTCGCGGGCTAAAAGCAAAACACGCTTCTTGGCGTCCCAAAGTGCGACTGCAAACATGCCGCGAAGCCGCTGGAAGCATTCCTCCCCGTGCTCTTCATAGAGATGAACGATCGTCTCTGTATCCGACCGCGTCGAGAACTTGTGGCCGCGGCCTTCCAGATCACGGCGCAGCTCCGGGTAGTTATAGATTTCGCCATTCAGCATCACCCAGAGCGACTCGTCCTCATTGGGAATCGGCTGGTGACCTCCGGCGACGTCAATGATGCTCAACCTGCGGAATCCGAAGCTGATTCCGTCGCCTGAATAAAAGCCTTCATCGTCCGGGCCGCGATGAACAATCGTTTGGTTCATCCGCCGAATCTGTTGTTGCGGAAGAGGTCCCCGACGCTCAAATTCAAACACCCCGCAGATTCCGCACATGGTTAAGCTGTCTTCCCCTCTAGAATTCCGCGGCGCGCGGCCAGTTCGCGATAGAGATCGCGATAGCGGTGCATCATGCCTTCAAGGCTGTAATTTGAGAGCACGTGGGAACGGGCAGTGGTTCCCAGCTTTTTTCGGATGGATTCATCCAGAAGTGTAGACAATTTCTCGGCCAGGTCGGAAACGTTCCGCGGCTCAAAAAGCAGGCCAGCCCCTGAGTCCTCGAGAAGCTCCCTATTTCCACCGACTCGCGACGCCACGACAGGCAAGCCCGAAGACATAGCCTCCAACAGGGTGTTGGACATGCCTTCGGAAATTGACGGCAGGACAAAGATATCGAGAGAACGAAGAACCTGCGGAACGTCGCCAGTATCGCCGAGAAAATGGACGCGACCCGAGAGTACAGGCGAGTTCGCGACAAAGCGCTCAAGGCTCGGCCTCTCGGAACCATCGCCGGCCAGCGCCACGTGAATTTCCGAGCCTTTGCTCACGACCATTTCCAGCGCCTTCAACAACGTTAGGTGATCTTTGATAGGGACCAAGCGTCCGACCGAACCAACAATGGTCGAGTTTAGGGGCAACCCGAGCGCAATGCGTGCACGCGCGGCATCGCCGCCAAGCTTGCAGAAGCGTTCGGTATCCACGCCGTTCGCCAGGACGCGAATCCGTGACTCCTTTGTCCAACTGACCCGCGCATGATAGGAACGAAGATCGCGGGTGACCGCAAAAACAGCATCCGCCGCGGCATAGGCGGCATGCCGAAGCAGCCGCCGTCGAAGCGGCTCGCCTTCCAGCATCTCCAGTTCGTATCCATGCTCACTGTGAATGACCACCGGCACGCGCGCTAGCCGCGCGGCAAAAACCGCTTCAATGCATCCCCAATTTCGCGAATGCACTATGTGGGGGCGGAAGGCGCGCATGACCCTGGCAAACCGAAGGACCAAGTGCTTCGCGGCCGGTCCTGATGTGCTTGCGTCATAGACACGTCCAGCCAAGCCCCAATTTTGCTCGGTCTCAATGCGGTGGCCTTTCGCCGTGCAGATGGCGTGAGTGAAGCGCTCGCAGCCAAGTCCGCGGATCACCTTCAAAACGCCAAGCTCGGTGCCGCCAAGGTCAAGCCGATTGACGATATGCAGCACGCGCAATGCGCTGCCCGGCGTCGTTCTTACGGAAGCCGGCCGTGAGGAAACGCTCATTTCCGAGATTGGCGTGGCCGTGTGCATGGCTAGGGAAGCCAGCGAATAACGCGCGGCCCAACCGCATTCGCCAGGCCGAGCGGCAAGCGTCTCCACACGCGCGTCGCCCGTTCGAATTTCGGGTTTACCGGAGAAAAATTAGGCACCGTCTTGCGTCGCACCAGGAATACCTGATAGTCGAGCGTCCGGACCTCCATATTCCATTGGGTTTTGAAGGCGTAAGAACCCGTCCCTTTTTTGCTGCGGCCGAAATCAAACCGGTTATATCCAGACCGTGCCGCGCGCTTCATCAGCTCCCAATACATGAAGTTGTTCGCTGCCAGCCGCGGTGCTTCCGGCCCTGCTCCCGCATAGTAGGGGAGCACCTCGTTCCGAAAATAAAAGCTGGCTACGGCGGTTATGGGTTCGTTCCCGCCATAGACGGCCAGAATTTCCATGCTGCTGCCGAACTCATCCTGAAGATTCGTGAAGAGCCGGCGAGGAAATACCGGGGTTCCATGCCGATGCATGCTTTGGCAAAAGAGCGGATACAGGGCATTCAATTCATCCGGTCCCGCCTGGATGCGCAGCCCTGCCTTTTCCCCTTTGCGAATCATATAGCGCGTATCGCGGGGAATGCGCTTGAGCATGGCCTCGGGGTTATCCGCGAGTTCGGTGCCAAAGCTTACGTATAGCGAATTGTGATGAAATCCATCCGGAATGGGCCCGACGCGGGTGCGCAGCTCCAGATATTCGACGGACCGGCGCCGCGCCTCCCTTGTAACAGCTTCCAGGAGGCACTTGCGGGATGCTTCGTCGCTGGCGCAGATTCCGCCGTACACGGCAAGCGGGCTCGAGAGGAGAACTCTGCCGGTGAGCCAGTTTGAGACGTAAAAAAGCGGCAGAACGCCAGTAATCTCGGTTCCTCGCTCGACAAGCAGGTGGCAGGGCTCGTATCCGAAGGTCCTCTGAATGGCCCGCTGCCAAGCCGTCAAGTGGAATGGAGATCCTTCCGCCTGCTCATAAACAAAACGGTCCCAGCGAGGAGCATCGGTGGGAAGATAGGGGCGAACTGTCAGCTTCCGAACCTGCTCCGGTAGAGCAACTGCTGGGGCAGCGGGCTGCGAGATCTCAAGACTCGCCATACTCTCGCTCCTGTGTGTCGGTTCGAGCGATTTCCGCAACCGGTGCTGCATATTTTTCGAACAGCCAGCTCTCGCTGGCATTCAGATATTGCGAGAGCCGCGCTTTCTGCTCGGCGGAAGGTTCTCGGTAGCCGTGAATGATTTTGCTGAGAATGACTTCGTGTATGCCCACTTCGCGCGCGAGATGGTTTTGCCGAAGACCCTTCTTGAAAATAGCCAGCTTGAGATTCGGATACATTGCTGTTCTATTCTAAAGAGACAGGAGACTCCTGGCTGTAGGCGGCGTATGTCGCCCCGTAGCTTGCTTTGGCCAGAGTATCCGCACTGTTGAAGACCACACCCATCAGTTTCTTTGCGTCCAGATGGGTGGCAACACTTTTCAGGGCATCGCGTTCGGTTTGGCGCGCTCTCACAACCATCAGGTAACCATCGCATGCGGCCGAGACCAGCTCGAAATCCGCCAGAGGCCGCGCGGGAGGCGTGTCAATCAAGGTCAAGCGAAAGCTCTCTCCGCACCAGGCCATGAGCTCTTTCCAGGTTTCCGATGCGAGCAGTTCAGGCGCGGGTGTTTCCGGACTTCCCGCAGGCATAACGGAAAGGTTGGGGTTTTCGGTCGGGATGATAGCGTCCTCGAAGGAGGCTTTACCGCTTAGGACCTCGGCAAGGCCTGCTCCGGCGGGCCGTCCGAGCAAACGCGACAATTCCGCTTTGCGCAAGTCGGCGTCGATCAACAGAATGGGAGTATCGTGGAGCTGCGCGCAGCAAAGACCCAGGTTCAGGGTTGTCACTGTCTTACCTTCCCCTGGAGTTGCGCTGCTAACCGCGATGGAGCGAAAACCCTTTGACGCTTGCAACCGCAGCAACCGTGTCCGCAGCGTGCGATATGCCTCCGTTGCGTGGTGATGCGATTCCTTGGCGCCAAAGACGATCGGCGATTCCGGCTGAATTTCCAGACGGATCAATGCGCGCCTCTGTTCGTGTGGCTTCGGCGGGCCGGAGGTAACCAATTCGGGCGCCGGCGCCGATTCGACCAGGGTACTTGCGGCTTCGCGCATGGCTTTCGCCTGCTGCAGGCTCCACTCTTCTGCTCGTTGCAATTCGTCGAAGTATTTGCTCACACTGAGTCCTTACTCTCGCGCTGCGGCGCGCCTATGTTTCATCGCTTGAATTAACGTATCCACGGATGACTGGAAGCCGACACCCCGATCCAATACTGACGTGCCCGGTGCAGGGACCACTTTCTGAATCATGGGAGGCGGTACCTCCAGCTCCGCTCCCAATCCCAGAGCCGCCACCGCTTCCTCCACCATTCTGGGAGTAATCTCTTTGACTTGGGTGGTCGCGCCCATGATCAGGCACTGATCGCAAAGCAGGTTGATTAGCCTAGGGACGCCCTTGCTGTGCGCAAAGACGTTCTCGACGGTGGCCGCAGGGAACGGCGAAGATCCTTGCAGGCCGGCGACTTGCAACCGCTCCGCGATATAGGCCACGGTTTCCGCAAGGCTGAGCGGCCGCAGTTGGCACCAGGCGGCGATGCGCTGGCGGAACGCTTGCATGTCGGGCCGATTCAGAACACCGTGCAGTTCGGGCTGCGCGGACAAAATGACCTGCAGCAGTTTCTCGCGGTAGGTATCCGCATTCCCGAGCAAACGAAGCTCTTCGAGCAACTCATTCGAGAGCAGATGCGCTTCGTCAATCACCAGCACCGCTGTGCTGCCTCGTCTTTGCGTTGCCAGCAGCATCTGGTTGAGCGCGGCCAGGCGCCTCGGTTTGCTCGTCGAGTTACACGGTATCTCAAACTCGTCCAGGATGAACTCGAGGAACTCGTCCTTGGTCAGCGTGGGATTTACCACGAAAGCGGTGGATAGCTTTGCTTTGGAAACGGACTGGTCGTTCAGGATGTGCATCACCGCGTGCAGCAGTGTGGTTTTTCCCGTGCCCACTGGTCCGGATAGAACCAGAAAACCCTTGCGCATCAATACGCCGTGAAACAGTGTCGTCAGCGCGCCTCGGTGCGCGTCCGCCAACTGCAAAAACTGAGGATCGGGCGTGAGCTGAAATGGCTCGGTTCGCAGTTTGTAGTATGAGAGGTACACGTAAGCCGCCTAGTTGGTTACTGCCGTGATTAAGAATCCGACGGCGGCCGAGCATGCAATCGCGCCGGCCAAACCAATCATCAGGCGCACCTTCTGCGACCATTGGCTTCGTGAACTCGCAATGACCGGTATTCCAGCCAGGACCGGCGCTCCCAGCATCTTGGCCGCCTCGCGTTCGCTGCGCACGGATGTGTCCGTGAAATCAATCACCAGAGCCACTCCCAAGCCGGCGAATAACCCGCCCAGCAGCGCCCCGACGGCAATCAAAGGCCGATTGGGTCCGGCCGGCTTGTCGGGCACGGTTGCTGCGTCGAGCGTCTGGAAGCGCTCGCCCTTTTGGTGGTCTTCCAGATTGCTGGCCATTTCCGCAGCCAGCTTTCGTTCCAGAAGTTGGTTGTAATGCAGCCTGAGGCTGTCGTAATCCCGCATCAGCCCGGCAATGCGGCTCTCAAAGACCGGCTCCTGCTCAAGCTTGGAGACGTGGAAATTGATCTGTTCCGTTAGTTGCGCCTGAAGCTTGGTTTGTTCCGCGATTTCCTGATCCAGCTTGGACAACTGAGAATCAATCACCGGATTTTTCGCGGCCTTCGCAGCGGCTTGAACCGAAACTTCCTGCTTCGGGGCATTCGCCTCTTCCTGAGCTTCCTTGGCCCTCAGGGCTTCGAGTTGGCTCTGGGCCTTTCGTACATCCGGATAATTTGGGCCGTACCGTGCGCGTAGCTCTGCCAAGCTGGTTTCCATCTTCTGAATTTGCGCCTGCGTCTGTGTTCCTGTCGTGCCGGTGTTCCCCGCGTCGACATCGATGACAGGGTGCGAATTGACGGCCAAGGATTGCAGGTAGACCTTCTCCTGCTGATCGCGACTGATCCGATCCTGGCTGTTTCGCAGCTGGCCGCGCAGGCTATCCAGGGCCTCCAAATGAAACTGTTTGGACTCGGGCAGGTCCATGATGAATTGCGTCTTGATCCGGCTGACTTCCGCCTCTTTCTGCTCCAACTGGCGCTTCGTATCCTGGAGTTCCGTTTCCAGAAAATCTTGTGTCCCAGACATCTGTTTTTCGCGCGCCTTCAGACTTTCCTGGATCACCATGGCGGCCAGTTCGTTGGCCACTTGGGCTGTCTCGCTGGGCTTGCGGCTGGTGTAGCCGATCTTGAATGCTCCAAGTCGGCTGCTTCCGGAATCCGCAACCTCGATCGTGATCGACTTCTGCATGGCCGCGATCATGAGGTCCATATCGCGGCGCCCTTTCCAGTCGGAGAATAGGTTTAGCCTTTGGATTAGAGCCGAGAGTCTTGTTGGCGAGTAGACCAGCTGTCGAATCGTCGACAAGCGGTCGATAACACTCGTCGTGACGGTAGTGGGCACGATGTTGTCAGGTACTTGTCCTGGATCCACCACGATAACCGTTTGGGCGTGGTAAACGTTTGGGAGCCGCTCGGCCACAACCAGCCCCATCACCAACAGGCTCACGGAGACGAACAGAATCCAGAGCTTCCGGCGGCGCAAGATCTCCAGGTAGTCCCGAAGCTGCATATCCTGCAATCCGCCCGTCATGTTCGACAAGTCAAACTGAGTCAAGACCGTCCTCCACCTGCCGGAGCGATAACTCCTGGCAAGCATCCAATGCGGAGCAAGCTGGTATCCAAAGCTCTTCTAACCGGGAGTAGCCATTTGGTCCATAAGTCTATTAGAATCAAGTGGTTATTTTGTCGGCGTCTGAACGGTAAGGCTGAGGTTGGTAACCTGGGTCCGTTCCACGGAAATTTATTTCTCTGGCCTCCCGGGCGCTTTTCCTTAGCTAGGCTACGACCGGCCTTACCCACCTCGGGGTCTAAGGTGCTGGTGCTGATTCAGGCATTGCGCAGCGAGCCGGCGCCAACCGGCTCCGCCGCGGAAACCGCCCCTGCCTTTTCGGCAGCAGACCGTCGGGTTCGTGGGGTATCCAAATTGAACTGCCTCATCTTGTACAGCAGGGCTTTGTAGCTGATGCCCAACATTTTGGCCGCGTCTTTACGGCACCAGCGCGTTTTTTCGAGTGCGTCGGCTATCGCTTCCATCTCGGCTTCGTCCTTCAACCCGCGGACGAGCGCCTTCAAGCCTTTGTCCTTCGGCAGCACGGGCTCCTCGCGGGGCGACGTCCGCTGGCGCGTGGCCGACATTTCCACGAGCTCGCGCAAGCTGCCTTCGTCGTCTTCCAGGATCACATAGCGTTTGACGAAGTTCTCCAGTTCGCGCAGGTTTCCGGGCCAAGGATAGTTCACGGCCGCCTCGATCAGATGCTTTGACGGGGCAACAGCCGGCTTGCCGAATTTCTCGCTGTATTTTTGCAGAAAATGGCTGAAGAGCAGGGGAATCTCCGCCGTACGCTCGCGCAATGGCGGCACGTTGATCGAAAGCACATTCAGCCGATAGTACAGGTCTTCGCGGAACTTGCCGGTCTTCATCGCCTCATGCACGTCCACATTGGTCGCCGCCAGGACGCGCACATCGGTCTCCACCATGTGCCGCCCGCCAAGCCGCGAATACTGATGGTCCTGCAAGACGTGCAGGAGCTTTGCCTGCAAGTGTGTGCTCATTTCCGCGATCTCATCCAGGAAGATGGTGCCCTTGTTGGCCAGCTCAAACTTTCCCGGCTTTGACCGCACCGCTCCCGTAAAGGCGCCCTGTTCGAATCCAAACAATTCGGATTCCAGCAGCTCTCCGGGGAGCGCTGCGCAATTCACCTTCACGAACGGCTGATTCCGCCTTTTCGACCGCAAGTGAATCATTCGGGAGACCACTTCCTTGCCGACGCCGCTTTCGCCGCAGATGAAAACCGGCACGTCCACCGGCGCAATCTGCAAAATTTGCTGCCGGATTCGCACCATTTGTGGACTTGCGGCCAAAAAGCTCAGGTCCTCGGTCACCTGATCGCAGTAGTCGCGCAAGGCCTGGTTTTCGGTTGCCAGTTGTTTCTTCTGCCGCGATTTCAGCAGCGCAGCATCCAGCTCGGTCTTTTCGAAAGGCTTGGTCAAATAGTCGTGCGCACCGAGCCGAATGGCCTCGACGACCGTTCCCACTTCGTTCGAACACGAAAGCATCACCACATTCAGCGTTCGGTCGATCTGCATCAATTCCTTGAGGGTATCAATACCGTTCATCTCCTGCATCAATACGTCCAGGATGATGAAGTCGGGGCGATCGCCCTGGCTCACCTTCTCGATCGCTTCTCTCCCAGAGCCGACGGTTTCCACCTCATAGCCATCCACCTCCAGCAAGGTTTGGAGGTATTTCCGAATGCTCGGTTCGTCGTCTACCACCAGGATTTTTTCTTTCGAAGCCATACTCTTGTTCCTTTCTGTCCCCGCAATCTAGCTCTGGTCCATTGGCAGCAGGAACGTAAACCTGCTGCCGGATGGCGATTCACTCTCCACCCAAATCTTTCCGCGATGGGCCTGGATCAGCCGCTTCGCAATCGCGAGCCCCAGACCCATGCCCGAGGTGTTTCGATCCACACGCACGAAATCTTCAAAAATTTCCTGATGATGTTCCGGCGCAATGCCAGGGCCCGAATCCTTGACGCTCACTTCAACGCTATTCGGCCGCGGCAAGCGGAACCGTCTTCGTTCCTCGAGGGGAGTCACCGACGCGACACGTCGCTCCCAAAAGTGGGGCGCGGCTCGAAGCGTCACGCATCCGCCCGCTGGCGTATGCTTCAGAGCGTTATCCAAAAGGTTCGCTGCCGCTTGCTGCACTTTCTGGTAGTCGAATCGAAACGTCGGAATCGACGGGTCAAAGCTCGCGTCCAGTCGCACTCCTTTTCGCTGAAAGGCTTCCGACCAGCGCTTTGCCAGTTCGTCCAGGCAATCGCGCAAATCGTTTTCGCGCAACTGCAAAACGAGCTTTCCGCTTTCCAGCGCGGAGTAGTTGAGGAACATCGAGACGAGACGCACAAGCCGTTCGCAGCTCTCTTTGGATTCCTCCAGGATGTCCTGCTGCTTCTCGGTCAGCTTGCCCAGCGAACCAGTTAACAGAAGGTCATAATATCCTTTGATTACTGCAAGAGGTGTTTTCAGTTCATGCGCGGCCGAGGCGAGGAAGACTGTTTTTTGGCGGTTCACTTCCTGCAATTTCAGGTAAGCGGCCAACAAATTCCGGTAGGTGATTTCCCGTTCCTGCAACAGCTCCTGGACAGTTAACTGCGTGAGCGGATCTGCCCCGGAGTCTCGGCTTGACCTCTGGTCGAGATCAAGCAGCAGCCAATCGGTCTCCGGCAAAAGACTCATTCGCGCCCGCCACTTGGCGCCGGCAATCTCTACGTCATGTTCGGCACAGGGCTTTCCGGATTCCAGCTCACGGATCACCTGCCGGCCATCTGTCCGAAGCACCGACTCAAAAAGGTTTGTGGCGCCGTCCTCTACCCCACCCTCGCCACGCAAGACACGGTCAGCGACGGAGTTCGTAGCTATGATCAGACCTTGCTGGTCGATGATCGCTGCCGGACGGTCTAATGTTTCCAACAGACTCTTGGCAAAGCGCACGGAGATGGTGCTGGGCTGTTTTTCGTCCGCTACCGAAGACATTTGGTTCCCTCAGGAAACCCGGCCACTTCGAGCAGAATGGCAAAAATTTTCCCTCGTTGGCGGTTGCTCATCGTGGCAAAGCGCTTTCTGACTGTCAATGGTAAAAGCGTTCCATTTGCACATTTGAGGAAAGGAACTGCATTTCTCTGAGAAGCATGGTCCTTCGTACAGTACTACTCAGTCTTCTCTCGCTCGTAAATCTCTGAATGCGGGATGTTTGTCGCCATTCGCAAGCCTGAACCAATGGCATTTTAGATGCTCAGTCTGTACTAGTTCCAGAGTACTAAGGGAAAAACTGTGCAACCTAGGCTTATGAAGGTGGAGCAGCGCTTGGACTATCCGATACCTCGTCGCTCGCCCCGGATCAAGTTGCAAGTCCCTGTTTTTGTTCGGGGTACAGACCCGTCTGGGGTTGAGTTCATTGAGCTCACCAAGACGCTGAACATCAGTGCGACGGGAGCGTGTGTCGCCTCGGCTCACATCATGCGACCTGACCAGCTCGTTCACCTCACGATACCCGCCCCGTCGCCTGCATCCCCAAGCGGTGGCAATCTGCCGAACCAAACCGCTCCTATCGCCGCCAGGGTTCGCCGCGTCGAAGCAGTCGGCGATTTGAAGCTGCTCGGCGTCGAGTTCCTTAAGGCGCTGGAATGATGCGAGGTGGCTTCCTGGGTACTATGCCTTGACAGCCCGCTTAATTTTCGAGATAAGGTTCCCGTTTACAGCTAGTTAGACCCTGTGAAAAGGATCAACGATGGCGGAGCAAGTGGACCTTTGCTTGCTCCTCTGTAGCTGTTACAAATCGATTTCGCCTTCCCCAAACCCCGCGGGGAGAGGTAAGCAGGTGTTGACCGGATATGCCCAGTTCCGGCGCTCCAGCGCCCCCCCGTCTGCCCGTTGAGGACTCGTACCTCGAGCTCCTAGCGGACACGCTTGAAACGCTTGATTTACCCGCGCGCGGCCAGTTTCTTCAGGGCTATTTGCGTGCCATCACCCATCTGGAGCTTCGGGAGAGCCAATGTATTCAGTTCTGGGATGAAGCTCTAAGCCGCCGCCGCGAACTCGGCGAACGCCTCGGCCGTCCGGTCTCCCTAAAGACCGCGCTTATGGATGTGCTCTCGGTGGCCGGCATGTTCCGCGTCCCGATTGTTATCGAATACGATGAGCTGAAACGGTTGCAATTGAATGCGGTCACCGATCCGCTTACCGGCCTCTACAATCGCCGGCTGTTCACCGAGGCGTTTGAAAAAGAACTTAACCGTGCACGACGCTATTCGCTTCCGTTTGGCCTGGTGATCCTCGATTTGCACCGCTTCAAGGAAGTCAACGATAAGTACGGACATCCACGCGGGGACGAGGTGTTGCTCGCCGCGGCCACTACCTTGCGGAAGGCTCTGCGCACGTCGGACTCTGCCTTTCGCATAGGAGGCGACGAATTCGCGGTTCTGCTGCCACAGACCGATCCGGACCAGACCCTGGCGCTCAGTCGCCGCATCGGGCACGTATTCGCTGAGACGTTGCTGCCTCTGCAGCTCGCGATCACCGTCATCATGGACCACGGTCACGCGAATTTTCCGCAGGACGGCGAGCAAGCCGAACAACTCATCCGGGTGGCCGATGAGCGGCTCTATCGCCTAAAACATCAGAACCATATGCGCACGGCGGAACCTTCCGGCCTGGGAAGCCCACAGCAGCCTAAATCGCACGTCCCGCCCTCTCCCGCGACTCCAGAACAACCGCAACCTCCGACTCAACCTATCTCTATCGATTCCGTCCGGCCCTCCGAGCCGAACCAAGCGCCCGCGGCACCAACGGCGGAGCCGGGAAGTCAGGGGCTTCCAAAACCAGGGTCCTCAGAACAGGAAGGCACAAAGCTGGCTGACTCAAGCCGCGAAGGCTCGGGTTCTAAAACGCCGCCGCAAGGTCCACTGAACGCTCCTGCTTCTGCGGGCACTTCGGGCCCCTTGGGAGCTGGCACGGAGGCGATGGGCCCACACGTATATGCCACCCCGCGGAAGGCCGAGCGTGTTTCCATGATGGGCACCAATGCCTACGCCCTCATCGGCGAGCACGGTTCGCGGCGCGCTCGCGTCCTGGACCTCGGTTTTGGAGGGGTAGCGCTCGAGCTGGAAGGGCCGGAAGATCTCCCGAACAACATCCTCGCGGTGCTCCACGTCCCCATTTTGCCTCCCGTCAGGGTCAATCTTCGTCCGGTCTGGTCGCAGAAGACTCCCCAGGGTGCTTATCGCGTGGGCTGCGCCTTCGTCGCCTGATAGCTCGCCTCAGAAACTGCTGCAAGGCGCCTCCACGGGGCCTTGGCGAGTATCAGCTAGACAAAATTCGGTTATCGCGATCCGAGCGGTCCTTTCCTATTTAGGGGAGCATCCAAGCTCCCGACGGCCTTGGCGTCCTGATGGTCTACGCCCGGGAGAAACCAGCCCATCCGAGCCCCAAACGGGCTAGTTCGTGTGTCGCTGCTCGCGGGGACAGGTAGGACTAGGCACCGACCCTGCCCCATTTTGCGTCTCCTGTCCAGTTACGCGAGAATAGGCGGCTTTGTACCCTCATTAGTGCGTTGGGGAGCTTTCGGACGACATTGTCGCCGATTTTGAGGGAAAATGCGTACAAGCAGCCGCAGTAAGCGCACCAATGGCAAAAGCAGTTGGGGGTTGCATCTGATCGTTCTTCCGATTTTGGCCGCCTTGCATTTCGGTCTGGCCGGATGTGCCGGCTTGGTCAGCGGCAAGAGCTCTTCTGGCGGCGGCACACCGCCTCCGGACACCACGCCGCCCACTGTGTCAGTCACCTCACCGGCTGCTGGAAGTGTTCTCTCCGGGAGCGTGAACTTAACCGCCACGGCATCGGACAATGTGGCGGTGGCCTCGGTGCAGTTTAAGGTCGACAACGCTAACGTGGGCGCGGCGCTCGCGGCCGCCCCTTTTTCATTCACGCTCGACAGCACCACGCTTTCCAATGGGAATCACGTGATCGCCGCCGTGGCCACGGACACCTCGGGAAACACAGCGACTAGCGCGAACGTTTCGGTCAAAGTGGATAACACCGTTTCTGACACGACTCCGCCAACGGTTTCCATTACGTCACCGGCGAACGCTGCAACCGTTTCAGGCACTGTTGCGGTTCAGGCGACAGCATCCGACAACGTCAGCGTCGCCAGCGTGCAGTTCCAGCTTGATGGCGTTAACGTCGGTTCGGCAGATATCGCGCCTCCATACGCGTATTCCTGGGACACCACCAAGACGAGCAACGGTTCGCATGCTTTAACGGCTATCGCCAAGGACGGGGCCGGCAACACGGCGAAGAGCTCGACGGTAACTGTTACGGTTAAGAATTCCACTCCCGATACCACACCTCCGACAGTGTCCATTACAGCGCCTACCGCAGGCTCGACCGTCTCTGGAACGGTCAGCGTTACAGCTACGGCTTCAGACAACGTGGGTGTCGCGAGCGTGCAGTTTCAATTGGACGGCGCAAATGTCGGGACTGTTGATACTGCCACACCCTATTCCTACTCTTGGGACACCACGAAATCCGCTAACGGCGCGCATTCTCTCACGGCGATCGCAAAGGATGCCGCGGGCAACTCGACAACGAGCTCTGCCGTTTCCGTGACCGTCAAGAATTCGGGGACGAGCGACACGACGCCGCCTTCCGTGCCAACGGGTCTGACCGCCTCCGCAGCTTCCTCTTCGCAAATCAATCTCACGTGGAATGCTTCGACCGACAACGTTGGTGTAGCTGGCTATAACGTTTATCGGAACGGAAACAAGGTGGCGTCAGCGACCGGCACCTTTTTCCAGGATGCGGGTTTGGCTGCATCGACGACTTACAGCTACACGGTTGCGGCCTTCGATGCGGCCGGAAACACATCGGCGCAATCGGCCGCTGCATCGGCCACGACGTCCGCGCCTTCCAGTGGTGGCGGAGGAATTCCATCCGCGCTCGGGTGGTTCCAGATACCAAACACAGCATTTCAGAGTGCCTGCCCTCCGGCGTCAGCTTTTCCGGCGATTCAAGGACAGAGCGGATGCAACGGAGTTGTGAACGCCTGGTCGGGTGGCGTGGCGGACACCAAGCGCAACCGCCTGATCTTCTGGGGCGGCGGCCATCATGATTACTGGGGCAATGAGGTATATGCCCTCGACCTCAACGCCCTGACGCTCTCGCGCCTGAATAATCCCTCTTCTGTCAGCGGCTTGGATTTCACCAACAATACGTACGAGACCCTGCCAGACGGCACGCCATCTGCTCGTCACACGTATGGCGGCTTGGCCTACATCCCCACTTCCGACGTCATGTACGTGTATGGCGGCGGCATTTCCGGGTTCGGAACCTTCTCGCAGGCTACCTGGACCTTGTCGTTCTCCGGCATGACGTGGAGCGCTAAGAATCCAACGGGGGGTACCCCGGATGGCCAGTTTGGCGAAATTGCGGAATACGACCCTAACACGGACTCCGTGTTTCTCTGGGATCCGTGGCAATCGCAGGTGGGCCACCTTTGGCAGTACAAAATTTCCAGCAATTCCTACACGCTGCTGGCCACAGATCAGACCCAGCCTGCATCGACCGGCTACCAGTCGGGCGTGATCGATAGCTCCAGAAAGCTTTTCTTCGCTATCGGCAATGGAAAATTGCTCAAGCGGAGCATCGCGTCTGGCTCCAATTATGCCATCACCGATATGGCCGGAAGCGCATCGGGGTGCAGCGCCCTATTGAACACTTCCTATCCAGGATTGGCGTTTGACTCCCAGCAAAACCTCATTGTCGGATGGAATGGCGGCAATTCGGTCACGCTGTACAATCCGGACACGAACAGCTGCACCACGCAGACCTATAGCGGAGGGCCAACGACTGTCGGAACAAACGGCACCTACGGACGTTTCCGCTATTTCCCCGCCCTCGGTGTTTTCGCCGTGGTCAATCAATGGTCCGAGAACGCGTTTACGTTGCGGCTGACTTCCGGCGGGGGAACGGGCACCGGCGGCAGTACTGGACCGTCTATCAGCGGTATTGGCACCACAGGCGTTACCAGCAATGCCGCCAACGTCATCTGGACAACTAACGTTCAATCCACATCGCAGGTTGACTACGGCACATCCGCTTCCTATGGAACCACAACCCAGCTCAATTCCTCGATGGTCACCAACCACTCGGTCTCGTTGAGTTCCCTGATCTCCGGAACTACCTACCACTATCGTGTGCACTCGAAGGACTCGAGCGGCAACGAATCGATTAGCGGCGACTTTACATTTTCAACGGCAAGCGCTGGCGATACCACACCGCCGTCTGTCTCGATCAGTTCTCCCGCCAACGGAGCAACACTTTCTGGAACCGTTTCGGTAAGCGCGAGTGCTTCCGACAACGTCGGTGTCGCGAGTGTCCAGTTTCTTCTCGACGGAGCGAACTTCGGCGCGGCGATAACTCAGGCGCCGTACACCGTTTCCTGGGATACGACGACGACCTCAAATGGCGGACACACCCTGACGGCGACGGCGAAGGACGCTGCCGGAAATGCCGCGACATCTGCCGCCGTATCTGTTACCGTCTCGAACGCCTCCGGCACGCCTTCGCCTTCGGGCGCCAACACCTGGGGCGACCGCATTGCTGGCGTCAACACCCCTGGCGGCGCGGCCTCCATTGTCAGTTCGCAGAGCTTTGACGTTTTCCCGGTGACGAACAAGCAGCAATACTTTCAATTGTATGATCCAGCCAGCATCACCACGGATTGCTCGGTTGCCGCGGACGGTTGCTCCCTGAAATTCACCATGCAGCCGGGCTATTTCCAAGGGGAGCCTGGGTGGTTCGACTACAACTTCAGCCCCAACCTGGACGCGCTCTACGGTCAAGGTCAGGAGTTCTATGTTCAGTTTCGCGAGCGCATCAGTGCCTCGATGCTCAGCGCCTCGAACTTCACCAATTTCGAGGGCTGGAAACTCAACATTATCTCGGAAGGCGATTCTCCAACCGCTCAGGCAGGTAACTGCAGCAACACACCGACAGACTTTGTTCTCGTCAGCGACGGCACCACGTTTCCTTGGATTTACGAAAACTGCGGATCCACAGGTGGCACCCTGAAATTTCTGGATTCCAATTACGAGCCGATTCAGCTTTACGCCCCGAATGCGCCGGGCGGCGGCAACTACTTGGACCAGCCTGCGACGGGTTGCCCTCATTACTCTGGACGAGGAACACCCAGCACGGACCCTTCCTGTTGGAACTTCGTTGCCGGTGAATGGTTCACCGTGCAGGAGCACTTCAAGATCGGCGCCTGGAACCAAGCCAACTCCACGGTTGACGTTTGGGTGGCTCACGATGGACAGCCAGCCGTCCTGATCACGAACGCGGCCGACATCGCCATGGCCGACCAGGGGCCGAACGTGACCGACAAATTCGGAAAAATCGTGCTCTTGCCCTATGCGACAAATGCGACTTGGAACGGCCTCAGTACCGTCTGGTATGATGATCTCATCGTTTCCAATCGGCGAATTCCGGATCCGGAAGTCGCCTCGCCCAACGCTCCTGACAGCCTCAGCCTCTCCAACATTTCTTCCTCGAGCGTCACACTAAACTGGAGAGTGAACTCGAACAACGGCACGGCCCAGGACGACACCGGGTTTCTGATCGAGCGTTGTACTGGAAATGCAGCGACCTGCTTCATCGCTCCGCAATCCGGGTTCGCGCAGATCGGCACGGCGCCGGCTCACGCATCGAGCTACGTCGACAACACCGTCTCCGCAGGCAAGACGTACACGTATCGTGTCCGAGCCACGAATGCGAGCGGCAATTCCGGCTACGCCGCATCCATCTGCTTCAACAGCAGCGCAACAACCTGCGGAGGTACCGCGGGCTTGTAGGCTCGAGCATCGCAAGGCAGGGGAGACGGGGCTCGCCTTCGGGCGAGCCCGCGTTGTTTTCTGGCGGTCAAGTGGGACCTGGCGTAAACTTCTCTCCATGCGCTTCTTGTATGGAATGTTGATCGCGGCGGCTCTGCTCTTCATTTCGCCACTCCATCGCGACACGCAAACCTTGCCGGGCGCGCGCGCCGATTTCAAAACGCGGTGCAGCGCTCCGGGCGTCGTGCGTTGTTTTGGCTTTGACTCTGAAGATGAAGTGAAGCCGCACCTTATGCCTGCCGGGGATTCTGTATATCGCGGAGAGGTCGATAGCCAGACGAAGGTATCCGGCAACGGCTCACTGCGTTTCACCATTCCTACGCACTCTTCCGCGAATACCTCCGGCAGTTTTTCGCTCGAATTCGCGGACGATCTCTCGGTTCAATTTGGTGAGGGGCAGGAATTCTACGTGCAGTGGCGCCAGCGCTTCTCACCCGAAATGCTGAGCACGCGGTACGAGGGCGGAAATGGCTGGAAGCAAGCGGTCATCGGCGAAGGTTCACGTCCGGGACACACGGCGTACACCTGTACGGATATCCAGATCGTTCTCGAGGACACGTACCAGGTCGGCGCTCCACGCATGTACCACAGTTGCGGAAAAAAAGACGGCCAGTTCGAGCCTTTTCAGGTTTACAGTCCCTCTGACCAGGGTTACCTGATCCAAAACGCCGTCGGATGCGTGCATTTCAGGGTTGTCTCTCCGCCCTGCTTCATGTACAAGCCCAACCAGTGGATGACGTTCCAGATACACGTCAAGGTCGGAACCTGGTATCACAACGACAAGAAATACCGCCGCGATAGCACGGTACAACTATGGGCGGCGGATGAGGGTAAGCCTTCAAAACTGCTCATCGACTTCAGTCCCGCCAGGGGAACCGGATACGATCTTGTAAATTTCGATCCCGAGGCCAAGTACGGAAAAGTGTGGCTGCTGCCGTATGATACGAATAAGGATGCCTCTCAAGATCATCCGACGGCTTACACCTGGTACGACGACCTGATTATTTCGCGAAACAAAATAGCGGACCCCGACTAGGACTGCAGCGAGTCATTTTCGCTGGGCCCGCGCGCTTTGTTTGGCTGCTTGCGCGAGGACCGCGTCCAGGATCTCCATGGATTTCGGCCACTGATGCGCTGATTGAGCCTGCATGCGTCCCGCTTCCCCGATTTGCCATCGGGTTTCGGGTGAATTCAGCAGCTCGACCGACCTCCGCGCAAACTCTTCTGTGTCATCCGCAACCAAGAGATGTACCCCCGGTGTGGCCTGAATCCCCGCGGCAGCCCCGGGCGTCGCCACGACGGGAATCCCCATGGCCATGCACTCTAGAACTTTGTTCTGCGTTCCGCGGGCTAGCCGCAGCGGAGCGATGGCCATCGCTGCATCGGCAAGGTGCGGCCGAACATCTTCGACATACCCTGTGACGTTTACTCCGGGAATCTTCCGTAACTCTTCTACCGCCGGAACCGGATTTGATCCCACGACGCGCAATTCCACTTCGGGGACAGACTGTCGAATGTGCGGCAGAATTTCACGTGTGAACCACACGATTCCATCGACGTTCGGAAAGTAGTCCATCCGGCCCAAAAACGCGATCGTCTTGGATTCCGCCGGAGGCCTTCCGTTCCGATGGAAGTAAGACGTGTCCACTCCGTTTGGGATGACCGTGGTCGGCTTGTTCAGCCCCAGTTTCTGAAATGCCTCGTCCTCGCCCCTTGTCGTAAAAGTGATCTGGGTCGAGGATTCCGCCACTCGCTTCTCGAAACGGCACAACTTCCGCGATTCGATAGCGTAACCTGCCGATAGCGGGAATTTGCGGTGCCCGGCGTAGTCGGCCCACTTGGCCGAATCCAGGTCTCCGTAATCCATGATCCGAAAGCCACCTTGGAGAGGGAGCGCATATTGCGCCGCAAACGCACAATGCACGATCACGCCGTCATACCGAGCCCGCTTCCAAGCCTCTTCAATTTTCTGTGCCAGCCGCGCTGACCAAAAATAGGCCGTTGACGAAGGCTCGGAAGTAGGCAGCGCTAGCACGGCATTTCTCCAGCGAACCGAGTTCGGCACAACCTCCGCGATAACCTCGGCGCAATAGTCCCGCAGTGGCTGGCCCGCGGATAACTCTTCCTGGGTATGTGCCATGCTCGCAACGGTTAGATGGTGCGACTTCGAGAGGTGCCGGATCATTTGAAACGGCCGGATCTTGCCACCACGGTTCGGCGGATACGGAAAACGGTGGCAGATGTACAGAAGTCTCACGGACGTGCCGCCGCTTCCTGAGGCGTTGGCAAACCGCCGGGCCGCCTTGCAATGAATATCAAGACGTGCGGACCAGAGAGCGGCGCGCCGGAGTCCGAGCGTTTTGAGATAACGCGTCTGATTTCGAAGCCCGCGCGTCGCAAACTATCCGCCACCGTCTCCTCGGTGAAGCGCCTCTGGATGGGTTGAATCACCGGCGAGGTGATCTTCTTCCAGGCCCACCGCGCCAGGGCGACGGGGCGGAAGTTAGGGAAAATATATTCGGAAAACCTCAGTTTCAATGTCGCGCCCAGCGTCAGGGCAACGTGAATCAACATTAGATAGGACCCGCCGCTCCGCAGCACGCGCCGAATTTCTTCGTTTGCGGCCTGTGTATCGAGAAAGTGCTCCATCACTCCCACACTAACCGCCAAGTCAAAGGATTCGTCCTCAAATGGCAGCCGTTCCGCTAAAGCCACGCCAACACGCGCGTTTACCTTTTGGCGTACTTTTCGCAGTGCCTCCAAGGAGATGTCAACCGCCGACTTCTCGCTTGCGTTCATTGCCGCGAGAAGAAAGCCCTCCCCACACCCGATTTCAAGCAGGCTCTTCGCATTCAATGAGTTCACCAAGCCCGCGAAATACTGGACAAACTCCGGCGTCCGCCCCTGGTCGTTCCAAACATCCGAATGCCGCGCGTAGATGTCGTCGTAAGCCTCGCCAACGTGCTGAGCCGTCCGGAACTCTTCACGCCGGCTCAGCAGAATGGGAATCCCATCGGACTCCCCGAACTGCGTCTTGCACGCACGGCAGAAGAAGTCCTGCAAACGGACCTTGCAGTCGGGACAGGTGAAGGCCTCCGCAGCTTGCGTTGTTGCTTGGTTTGTTTCCGTCAACTCTTTGTACTCCTCGCTTCAGTCTGCCGGGACTGTCCCTTCAGGAAATCCAGGTGGCGAGCCAGTTCGTGCGCCAGGCTGCGTCGCGAATAGCGATCCGCCGCCTCCCGGGAGGGAACCGCGTGCCGCCCGCTTCGCACTTCCTCGACAAATCGCGGAAGCTGTTTATAGATCGCTTCTTCATCCGCCAAATCAACAATCGTCGCTCCGCCGCACTGCCTGAGCAATGCTCCCGTGTCTCCGGATTCCGTTGTCAATCCTAGGATCGGTTTGGACATCCGCAAATATTCGTATGCCTTCGCTGGTATCTGATGATCGCAGTTTTGCGCTTGCATCAGCAAAAACGCGTCACAATCCGCATACTCTTCCAGGGCCTGGCGATAGGGAATCCGCGGAAGAATACGCACCAGGCCTTCAATATTCAGGTTCCTGAGCTGTTCTTCATATTGCTTCTCGAATCCGGGAGCCCGAAAGTCGATCCTTAAGCCCTGTTTGCTCACTTTTCCATCGCGCTGCAAGCGCGCCACGGCCTGAAAGAACGGACGCGGATCGCGTTCCTCGGGATAGACCAAACCAGAATGCAGCAGCCGAAGCGGCCCGTTTTCATTTCTTACGGTCGAGCTCCGGCTTTTCGCGAAGTCTTCTTCGTCGTAGCCGTTTGGCAGCAGCAGGCACTTTTCTGCGGCCAACTCCGGGTATCGCTCTCTGTACATCTTCACTGCCGAAGGAGCGGTGAAGATCAGGAGCGAAGCGTGTTTGACGGCTCGCCGTTCAAGCCATCGCCAAAGCCTCCAGGTCAGCGGATCCCGGGGATAGTGCTCTTCGGTCATCGAATCGCGAAAGTCCACGACCCAGGGTTTGCCGGTGAGCCGGTGCAACGCCAATCCGGCCCAAACCGCCGTGGCGATCGGGAACGTGGAGAAGATGATATCCGTATTGCTCTTGCGAATTTCGCGCAAACCCGCCGGTATCGCTCCGATCAGCCAACTTGCCCACCGGTCGGGCAAAGCCATTGCGCGCAAATAGCGGCCCCGAATGGAAAGGTGACGCGTTGCATCCAGCGCGAACGCGCGTATGACTCGCAGGTCCTTTGGCAAGAGCCCAAGCTGCTCTTCGTTCACCTGGTCATAAGCCCGCTGATGGGCCGTCAAAACCGTCACTGTCCATCCCGCTTCCGGCAAATAACGGCAGAATTTAGTCGCTCTCAACAATCCGCTGCTTCCGGACATCGGCGGGAATTGGAATGCCACGATGAGTATCTTGTTTTCGGCCATCCCCATCGCCTCGGCTCATTCAACCACTCGACGGCCGCTCGCGCTCTCCGCCGGACCTGGCTGGCTCGCGACAGATCGTACCTTCCTGGCAATCAGGCGCATGTCATCGGCCGTAAGGTTCTGGTGCACCGGAAGAAATATGCAATTCGCGAACAGGAATTCCGCGTCGGCATGTTGTCCCGGCGGGAGATGTGGCGGGCGTACACCTCCCCATGTCACCGCTGGAATGCCCGCTTCTCGCAAGGACAAGTGGCCGTCCGCTATTCCGGCGATCACGATGGGACAAACCCACGGGCACACACCCGGGCCCGCATCCTCGAAGAGCATTTTCACTCCGTCAATCTTCCTGAGCTCTTCTCTCAGCGCCAAGAAATTCTCGAGTCTTGTTTTCGCTATGGCCTCGTTGTCGGAATGCCGCAACACCCATCGCGAGGTCCGGGTGATCGGCTCGTTCACAAGGTCTTTTTCGAAAGTCGCCGTATTGTTGTCGACGAATCGGCGCGCAGGCTGCCCTGCTGAAGAGCCACCTTGCGGATTCGCCACCGGCTCCATGTGATCCGCGGCGAAGGGTTGCCGCTCGATTCCTAAGGCGCTTGATCGCACTTTCGCCTTGCCGCGGCCCTCCAGCCAAAACCCTACCGTGTGCTTCAGCGCGTTGACTTCGAATTGCGACCGCCACCGCATTTTGTGGGGTAGGTCTCGACTTGGTGCTTTCCGGAGTAACAGTTCAGCCCCGTCGAACATCGGCAGATGCTTTCGGTAACTGAAGACGCTGGCGTCTCCAAAGCTTCCCAGCGGCTGCCCTTTGTACTCGCCCCGCAAGACGTGCGCGCAATCCTCGAAGAGGAGTACTCGTTTTGCTTGCCGGATGCGGCCAAACCTCTCCATCTCTTGGGGAAATCCGAAATAGTGGACGGCCAGCACTACCCGAGTGTCGTCCCGAATGCGCGCTTGGAGGTCCTCGAAATCGACGCGGCAATCTCGCCGGATATTGTAGAAGTCAACTTCTAACCCGTACGCCTGGAACGGTTCGACAGCCGCCCGGCAGATGTACGCAGGCACGAGCGCCCGCGCCCCTCGCGGAATCTCGAAACTCTGCAATGCGTGGTACAGCCCATTCCGGGCCCAGAAGAAAAACTGTCTCTGCTCCGCGTCCGTTGAGACTGCTCGCGGGCGCTGTTCCGCTCCGAGTCTCAGATACTTCCGCCTGACGAACGGCTCGCGCGGGATGATGAACGCGTTCATGCAAATCGCTTCGCCGCCCGGCGCAGCACCTTGACCCAGCCGTGGCGGTAGCACGTCAGATGGTACATGCTCCGAATTTCCTCTGACCATCGCCGTTGCCATTCCGTCACGCGGCCATAGAACTCGACCGTGCGCATCTGCTTGTCCTGATAAAGTTGCTTCAACTCTTCCTCTCGCATCAGAAACGCTGGGGAATATTCAGATAGGTCCTCGTCGTAGGTCGTCTTCAGCATCACGATCATTCCGTCTCGCACGACACACAAATCCATCGCCGCGATATGTCCGTTGAGCTTTAATGTGTAGATTCGACCTTCCCCTCGTTCGCACAGTTTTTCCAGAACTTCGCGATAGAACTTGCCTTGCGCGTTGTCCGCGGAAACCGCCGTTCCTTGGTTCGACTTCCAGCCCTTCGACTCCAGCTTGCCGTACTCGCGAACGGCTTCCGCCACTTCGCCGGGAGAGACGATGACGTTCATTTCCGCGGTTAACCCCGCTTCCGCCATGCGCCGCCTGCGCCTCGCCACGTTGTTTCGCAGCTTCGTGCCTCGCGCCTTCCAATATTCCTCGAAGCTTCCGCTCAGACTGATTCGCGCCGTTTCGATGTACTCCAGCGATTCAATCAGCCCGGTCGAAGCACTGCGCGTAAAGCCGCCATGATCCGGATCCTGCTGCAGAACGCTCAATTGCAGGGCATATCCGGGCAGTTCCCGCGTAAGTCCCAGCAACTCCTGTTCGTCCGGATCCTTGCGCCCGCTCACGATCAGGCCGAGAGGCGCCTGTGATGGCTGAAATGTCTCCCAGACGCCAACCGCCTTCCTGCGCAGGAGAGCCATTGTCGGAGTGCCTCCGCCGTTCTGAACGGCTAGCACAACTCCTTCATCCCCAAAATGGCGCAATGACGGCCCCACAAAATCCGCATCCAGCAGAATGTGGTTCGTTCCCTGGCGGTTAATGGCATTCCAGTTTTCCCGTTCTCGTTCGAAGTGCTTCAGCGCGGGTTTGAACGTCCAGCTCATGTTGTTTGTTTGTCCGCTTCCTACGGCGCTGCCGTGACTTCCAGTGCGCAAATGTCGCGCGTGAAATCGCCAATCTCACCGCGTCTCCGCACCAGCCGGTGCTCGCCTTTCTCCACCCACACTTCCGGCGGCGAAGGATGACTCAGGAATGCCATCGGACTTGCGGTCCTGGCGTATGCTCCGGATTGAAAAATCGCCACCAGATCCCCGATTTCGGCGGCCGGCAAGGCCACGTTTCGCGCCAGCACATCCAAAGGGGTGCACAATGGCCCCACTACATCGACAGTCTCCCGCGCCGGCTCCGCCAATTTGTTTGCGATCGCGATCGGATAGTTTCGCTTAATCGTCTGGCCCAGATTTCCCGATGCGGCCAGGTGGTGATGCATACCGCCGTCAACAATCAAGAACTTCTTGCCGCGCGACACCTTGATATCCGTGATCGCCGTTAGATAGATACCGCATTCACCCGCCAGAAAGCGTCCGGGTTCGATCAGGAATCGCGTTGCACGAAACTGTTCGTCCCCTTCGATCGAGCTCATCAGCTCCGCCAGCCCGATTCGCAAAGCCTCCAGGTCCAGCGCCTGTTCGTTCGCAAAATAGGGAATCCCCAGACCGCCTCCAAAGTCCAGGGTTCCAAGCGGCTTTCTCGTGCGCTCTGCGGCGCGCCTGCCAATCTCGATTCCCCTGCGATACTGGTTGAGCAGAATTTCGTGTTGGAGGATCTGCGTTCCAGTGAACAAGTGGAGGCCGCGAAAGTCCAGCGCGGCGTCCGCCGCGACATGGTCAAGCGCTTCCTCGAAGCTCTCTTCGTCAATCCCGAATGGCGCGGGCTTGCCTCCCATGCGCATCGCGCCGCCCTGCGCTTCGCCGCTGGGGTTGATGCGCAAGGCCACGGGAGCCCGCCTGCCCAATTTCCTGGCGATTTTTCCGAGTCGTCCGAGTTCGGTAAGCGATTCCGCGTGGATTTCCCCGATTCCTTTTTGCAAGGCCAGCTCGAGCTCCGCTTCGGACTTGCCCGGTCCGGCGAAAAGCACTTTCTCCGGTCTGCACCCGGCCGCCAAAGCCTGCAACAACTCTCCGGCCGACGCGATTTCGATCCCGGCTCCCTTCGACAAAAACAGCCGCAGAAAAGCCGGCTGCGGGTTGGCTTTCATCGAATAGCAAATTTCGAATCTGGCCGGCAGGGCTGCTCGCAGGGTGCTCCATTTCTTCCCGGCAACCTCTCCGTCGTACACAAACAACGGTGTCTGGTACCGCTTCGCAAGTTCCCTGACGAGGCAGCCGCCGGCCAGCAATTCGCCGTCGCGCCACGGAAAGTGCTCGGCGGGTTGTGGCGTCGTTTCCATCTACAGATTCTCTCTCCGGCGCAATGCGGGGTAATCCACTTTTCCGCTGCTCGTCTTAGGCAATTCGTCCAGCACCTCGATTAGCTTGGGAACCATATAGCGCGGCAGCTTTTGTCCGCAATGCGCCAACAAGGCTTCCGTGTCCACCGGTTCCCCGTCCTTTGGCGTGACAAACGCCTTGATCGCCTGGCCCAATACTTCGTCGGGGATTCCGATCACGGCCGCTCCACGCAACTTGCCGCTCGAGAAAAGCGCCTCCTCGACCTCCGTCGGGCTGATCCGGAAACCCGAAGATTTGATCATCGTGTCTCTGCGTCCCACAAAATAGAGGAAGCCGTCCTCGTCCATTTTCACGAGGTCTCCCGAGTAGCAGACCTTCTCACAATCCCCAAGTTCCGGCGGCAGGAGTGGGTTAGGCCGCAAGGCCCGCGCGGTATCCTCCGGACGTCCCCAATAGCCGAGCGAGACAGTGGGGCCGCGATGCACCAGCTCTCCGATTTCCCCTGGCTTGCATCGTTGCCCGTGTTCGTTCAGCACGAGGATCTCGGTGTCGGGAATGGCTTTGCCCATGGACGTGGGTCGCCGATCGAGTTCCTCCGGTGGCAGATAGGTTGACCGGAATGCCTCGGTGAGCCCGTACATCAGCACGATCTTGGTGTGAACCAGCGCCTTCCGCAGGACCGCCAGCACTGCTTGAGGCATCGCTCCGCCGGTGTTGGTGATGTACCGCAAGTTCGGCAAGGGCTGGCGGTCCAGCGTGGAGTTTGGCTGAGCCAGCAGACTCCACAGCGTCGGAACGCCCGCGAGTCCCGTAATGCGCTCCTTGATGAGGGTCTGTACAACCTCGCGCGCGAAGACGAAGTTAATCAGCACGCAGGTGCCGCCTTGCTGGAATGCCGTCATCAATTGATTCAGGCCGGCATCGAAGCTGAAAGGAAGCACTGCCAGGATACGATCGCTCGCCGTGATTCCCAGGTACTTCGAGACGATGCTGCTGCCGGCCATGATATTCGCATGGCTGAGCATCACGCCTTTGGGTTTGCCTGTCGAGCCTGATGTGTAAAGAATCGCCGCCAGGTCCTTGCTGATCGAGTCCTCCGCCGTTCCACTCGGCTTCAGCCCGCAGAATTCCTCGAAGCTGTGGAGACTCGCATGACCTTTGGCGCTGCTAGTCTTTCCCACAAGCACAACGAACTTCAGCGACGGAATCTGCGGCAGGACCTCGGCAAGACTCTCCAGCTTCTTCTCGCTGGTGATTAGGGCCGTCATCCCGCAATCGCGCGCAATGTGCAGCACTTGTTCGGGAAAGAGGGCGGCATTGACCGGAACGAACACGCCGCCCGCTTCCGATATGCCAAAAATCGAGAGCACCTGTGGCACCGAGGCGTCCAGATAGATGCCTACGCGGTCCCCGCGATTGACGCCGCTTCGGCGAAGTCCGGTCGCCACGCCGGAAACGCGCCCGGCCACCTCCTTATAGCTCAGCCGCTCGTCGCCGTGAACCAGCGCCTCCTTTTCCGGTGTCCGTCTGGCGCTGCTCTGCAGCATATGGTGCGTAAGGAAATCCATATCTCCCCTTGTTTTGCTCAGTCAAATTTTCAGACGGCCGCTTCCTATGCGCTCTTCTCCTTCGCCTTGGCCGCGAATTCGGCGATGTGCTGGATGGAGCGGAAATTCTCAGGAATCAGATCGTCATCGTGAATCGTCACGTGCAGCTCCGACTCCAGCATCGCGACCACGTCCAGGATTCCGAGAGAATCCACGATTCCGCTGTCCAACAGATCATCCGCGTCCCCGATCTTTCGGGATTTTGCCAGCGGAAATTTGGCAAACACGAAATCGCGTATCTTTACCGTAAGTTCACTTCCTGCGGTCATTCAGGCTCCTCTGCTCAACTCTCTCGGTCTCCGTCCAGCAACAACCACTTCTCCGCTTCAAGGGCTCCACCTCCCAGGAAAATCAAAGGTGATGCCTCGCGTGCTCGAAACCCGATGCTCTCCAGGTCTCTCTGAAACTCATGCCCGGCTGGGACGCTGACATTGACCGCTTCCGCGTTCTCCTCTCTTGCACACGCAACGACTGTTCGCATCAGGTCCAGTCTTATTTCCCGCGGGTCTTCCGCATACCAGTCCGCAACGGTCACGGCACCTTCATTCCGTTCCCAAATGACATATCCCGCCAGCGCTCTCTGTTGCCGGGCTGTTGCCACCCTGTATTTCCGTTGCGGATGGTCCAGATAGCGCCAGTTCAAAAAATCTGCCGAGCGCGTTCCGCAGGTACCCCATCGGTCCCGCACTCGGTCCGCCAGCTGCGTGAATTCTTCTCCGCAACGTTCCTGTAACATTTCGATTTTCGCGTCGCTCCGCGCTCCTGTCATGCCGCCGCTCATGCCGAGTATCACGTCGACCGCCGCGCTTACGGCGCGCGCGACGGGTCGCAGCCTCAACCTGGATTCCACTTTTCGGCGGCTGCGCAGCAACCTCGTCATTCGGACGCATTGCCCTTTGGGCTGCACGCCAAGCCGTTTGTACACGGCGAGCATGCTCGTGCTCGGGAGATCATAGCCTCTTGAGAAAAGGCCCTTCTGGTTGCCTGTACTGATTGCCTCCATAACCTTCCGTTGCAGTTGCAACGCCGGCCCGAGAGTTCGGTATTTTGTCGAGATGCAGAAATCACCGAGAACGCAGGCGGTTTCCCTTCTTCCTTTTAGGAAAATTTGGCGCGGAAATGCTGCTGCCGCTCCTACTAGTTCTCCTGAATCCAAGTCTTTTGCTAACCAAACCGTGCCCTCTCCGCAGGGCGCTTTGCGGTACAACCACTCGAAGCGAGCCGAATCGATGTTCCGGGACAACTCCCTGTGCAACAGCTCCAGCAAGGGTCCACCGTCATGTTTCAAATCGGCGAGCCGCACCTCGAGTGTCATCGGGCTTTGCTGAATCCTTCTCCTCTTTCGGAAGACCCCTCGAAACACATATGCGCGCACCGGTAGGGGTTCTGAATCTACTCGCAGTTTGCAAACCGCCTGCCACACAGCCTCGTCGCAATCAGTTATCTAAGTCACGGCAAATAAGCGCTTTAGGTACCGTCAGGCGTGCTGGTCCCGACCTTCCAACTACCGTAAGCGAAATGCCGTCCTGCATTATGCTCTCATTTCTATGTGATGTAAGTAGCAGAAAATAAAGAGATTGTCTTGCGTCTGCAACAGCCCGGTCCTCCGGCTGTCATGGGAGAATTTGTCTCCCCTTTGTGGTAAGCCCATTCCGCACGATTCCCGCGTTTTCTCACAACCGGTTTTTATTTAAATGGAAACCATTCAGTATCAGCGACTTAGCTTTGCGACAGGATTTGCAGATCGACGGCTGCTTTGGTCACCAAGCTGCCGAGCAGAGTATCGCGCTTTGTAGGCGGATAGCTCAGTTGGCAGAGCGCCCCTCTTACACGGGGGAGGTCGTGGGTTCGACTCCTACTCCGCCTACCAACTGGATTGCTCAGGTCCCCAAAGGGACAAGCGATAACGGGAGGAGCGATCAGCGCCAGGATGGTATTTCCATGCTGAAAATTGGCGGCCAAAAAATACCCGCTCGTATTCTCGTCCTGCTTGCTTCGGATGCCTGCCTGACCATACTCGCGCTCCTGGTTTCCACTGGCCTTCGTTTTCACAGCGTAGGGCCTGTGCTTCTGTATCTGCGCTCGCCTCTGACAATTCCTCGCTTTCTCGTGGTTATCGCAGCTTGTCTGCTCGCCCTCTACTACCATGACCTCTATGATCCAGAGGTCATTGGCCATCGCTCCGAGCTTTACGTTCGCCTCTTTCAAGCGCTTGGGACCGCGTGTCTCGGCTTGGCCCTGATTTACTACTTCTTTCCGGATTGGAGCCTCGGCCGGGGAATCGCCGCGCTGGCCGCGATGGCAATTCTTCTACTTACCTACGGATGGCGGCTCCTGTGGGAACGCACGGGCATGATGCTGACGGAACCGGAGCGCGTGCTGGTTGTGGGTACAGGCGCAGAGGGCATTTCCCTTGTAAAGCTCATCCTTGCGCGTCCGGAACTTCACATGAAGGTGGTCGGGTTCCTGGATGAAAAGGGTGAGAATATCGGTCGGTCACTCGTGAATCCCTGCGTGATTGGCGCCGCGGCAGACGTCGAGGAGATCGCCAAACGGGAGAAGGTGGACCGGGTGGTCCTCTCGCTTGCGGAACGCCGCGGTGGAACGCCAGCCAAGCAGTTGCTCAATCTGAAGTTCGCTGGTATTACCGTTGAGGACGCTCATCGGGTTCATGAGACACTTTCGGGCCGAATCTACCTTCAGCGCCTTTCTCCAAGCTGGCTCATCCTGTCCGACGGTTTCCGCAAGTCTCCGTTTCTCATCGCGTCAAAGCGCATCTTCGACCTTGTGATTTCCGCGGTTCTGCTGGTTCTTGCCCTTCCTTTCATGCTGCTTACCGCATTTGCGATTTGGCTGGAGAGTGGGAGGCCAATTCTGTTTCGTCAGGAGCGTACCGGTCTGCACGGAAAGACGTTTCAAATTCTAAAGTTTCGCTCGATGCGTCAAGATGCGGAACAACACGGTCCCAAGTGGGCGACCCGAAACGACCAGCGCATCACTCGCGTTGGCAAAATTATTCGCAAGGCTCGGCTCGATGAATTGCCGCAGCTGTTTAACGTATTCCGTGGCGACATGAGCCTCGTCGGCCCGCGTCCCGAACGGCCGGTTTTTTGCCAGATGCTCGAGGAGAAGATACCCTTCTTCGCACAGCGTCACTCCGTGCGCCCAGGCCTGACGGGGTGGGCTCAGGTGAAGTATCAATACGGCTCCAGTCTGGAGGACGGCTGGACGAAACTGGAATATGAGCTCTTCTACATCAAGCATATGTCCTTAACTCTGGATTTGGCGATCTTGTTTGAGACCGTCAAAGTGGTGCTCTCGGGCCGAGGTGCGAACTAGAAGTCGTGAAGTTGGGTCTTCAATATACTCGGTTGCCAAGCGTTTGCCACTCCGTTTTCCCAAAACCGGGTCCTGGGAAGATCGGAAACGCATGGGCGACTGATTTTTACGTCTATGGAAAGGCGAAAACGGAGGCTGCGGGATGTAGTATTTCTCGCTTCATGGACATTCGTCTATGCGGCGATTCTTGCGATCTTCAGGTTCTTGCAAATTTTTGAGCGTTCTGGAAGACGCCGCCACAAATCCTAGTACGGCATCCGGCCGGTTTAGCGACTGGGTGGCGTCAATTGTTTTCTCTATTCGGGAAATGCAGTTCCAAGCACGTTTTCCCGGCCGACGCTTGATGCCTGTAAATCACTGGCGGCAAACAGCTTGCACATTTCGGGTTGGTCCCTATAATGCTCCCAATGGAGTGACCGGCGTAATTCCCACGTTTGCATCGTTCCGCGTGTTCGACTGAGGAGGCAGGAAGTGGCTACATTGCGTGTTCGCCAGCTTATTGGGCTGCTAGCGTTCGGGTTGTTTTTCGCGGCGCCCCCAGCCATTCTCGGGCAAACGGCGAACTCAAAGCCGACGGCTGCTCAGGGAACAAAAATGCTGGATTCCGCCCCCGAGAAGAGCGCGGACTCGCAGCCGATTGCGGCGTCGGATGTCTACCGCATCGGAATTGGCGACCAGTTGGTCATCTCTGTCTGGCATGAGCGCGATCTCTCTTTGAGTGTTGTTGTGCGCCCGGATGGCGTGATTACGATGCCGCTTCTGAATGACCTGTCCGTGGTCGGCCAGACGCCGAAGGAACTGGCAGCCTTGATTACCGAAAGGCTGAAGCCGTTCGTAAACGAACCGCAGGTGACGGTCAGTGTTTCGTCGATCCAAAGCCGCAAAGTTTACCTCGTCGGCCAAGTTTCGCGGCAAGGCGCCTTTCCGCTTAACGAGAGAAAAACGGTTCTTGAACTGATTACCGAGGCGGGCGGACTGGGGCCATTCGCGAAGCAGGGATCCATTTACGTGCTGCGCACGACGAACGGAAAAGAGACGCGTATTCCGTTCAACTACAAGAAAGTCTTAAGTGGAAAAGCGGCTGACGTCGAGTTGCAACCGGGCGATAAAGTAGTGGTTCCGTAAAAGAGAGCAAGCGAACTGGTGAGTTTCTCCATGAAATACAGGGTGAAAAGCCGGACGTTTCTGGCCATGGCGTTGCCTGTCGTATTCCTTCTGGCAAGCGCGGCGGTGCGCGCTCAAGACTCCGCCCCGCCAACGCAGCAGGAGAATCCGGCGCCGGCCAAACCGGATCAGACTCCGAATCAAAGCGCGAATCCTGCCGATAACGCCAGTCCCGATTCGACCTCCGTCGAACACCCTCCGGTGGTGGTAAACACGACGCCGCCGATTCGGCAAGTGGACGCCGCAGGATTCCTTACGCCCCTGGCCAGCCCATTTCGTATCGGTCCCATTTTTCTGGGGTCGGCGCAATTTGCCGAAATCTTCGATCGGGGAACGCCGTTCAACACCACAAACAACCCAACGGGAAATTTTCAGGCGGCGGCGAGCCAATTCGTTCTCCACATTATCCTGGACAAGCAGTTCCGGAAGACACACCTTGCGTTTCAATACGTTCCGAGAGCTACGATCGTAAACGGACAGTTTATCGGGGATTTTGTGAACCAGGATTTGGGCGTCAACCTGGTATTCGCGTTAAGCCCGCGGCTGACGCTGAACCTGGGCGACCATTTTACCTACTACAAGAGCAGCAACTCCTTTGCAGATATTTTCCTAAGTGCGGACCCAACGACGGGCGCGACCCTGCAGAAGGACTTTCTTCAGGGCGAGTCGAGCTGGCTGGCCAACAGCGTGACCGCCTCGTTCGGATACGCCATGAGCGCGCGGACGCGCCTCACGGTTGCGCCGCAGTACATCTACGCGCGAACCTCTGGACTTGCGACCGGCACCACCATTCCGTCGGTTAACGAATACGGTGTGAACGTTTCGGTCTCTCACGATCTTTCACCGCGGAGCACCATAACGGGTCTTTACACTGAGCAGACAGACGCCTTCTTCGGCCAAGGCTACAATACGATCTATCAGACCATGCAGGCCGGTTATTCGTATCTTTTTAACGGCGGATGGTCGATCAACGGCACCTTCGGAGCAATCACGTATAATCCGCCCACAGGCCGAGCCTGGTCGGAAGCGGGATCGGTTTCCGTCACCAAGAAGTTCCGAAGGTCGCAATTGGGTCTGGCCTACTATCGCGGTCATGAGTTTTCCGGATACATCTCGGCGGCCTTCAACGATCGCGTGGATGTGAATTATCTTCAGAATGTTGGCCGCCGTTGGTCTTTTGGCGCGGGTGCGGGTTACCTGCGCGATGTGGTCCCTTCAAACGGAATTTGGGGCAAGTACGTGGAGGGCGATATCTCTTTCCACATGACGCGAAGTCTGTCGCTTTTTTCCAGCTATGTGCGCAAATGGCAGGCTGGGGACAATGTGGCGGTCTTTAGCGGCATGACGGACTACGCTCGCGCCGGAATCGCCTGGTCGCCGCCTGCTCACAATCAGTAAGCTCGGACCCGATCTGTCCGTCACACCGAAAGCCATTTCTCCGCCACACGGATTCCGTCGAGAGCGCCGCCCTTCGCGGTCCGCGGCCAAGTGGGCACGCGTCGGCGAGATGTGGCACACTGAAAGGCTCGCACGGCACGGTTTGCGCGGCGTGTGCCTCTGCCCGCCTCCATCAACCCGCCGTTGCTTCCGGCAGCGCCCGCCAAGGCGGGCCGCGTTCCGGTGACTAACCAATTTTGATAAGGCTTCATGGACCCCAAGTTCGTAAGAAATTTCTGCATCATCGCGCACATCGACCACGGCAAATCGACGCTGGCCGACCGCCTGCTTGAGATGACCGGTGCGCTCAGTTCGCGCGAAATGCACGAGCAGGTGCTCGACTCGATGGATCTCGAGCGTGAGCGCGGGATCACCATCAAGGCAAAAAGCATTCGCTTGCACTACACCGCGAAGGATGGCAATACCTATCGCCTCAATCTCATTGACACGCCGGGCCACGTGGATTTTTCCTACGAGGTTTCGCGCGCGCTTTCCGCTTGCGAAGGCGCGCTGCTGGTGGTGGACGCGTCGCAGGGCGTCGAGGCGCAGACCGTTGCGAATACCTTTCTTGCGGCTGGCCACAACCTGACAATTCTGCCCGTGATCAACAAGATCGATTTGCCGGCCGCGCAACCTGATTACGTGAAAGAGCAGATCGAAAGCGTTCTCGCGATTCCCGCCGACGACGCTTTGCTCATCAGCGCGAAGAGCGGGCTGGGCGTCGAGGACGTTCTCGAGGCCATCGTGCATCGCATTCCGCCGCCAAAAGGCTCCGCGGAAAACCCTTTGCAGGCCCTGATTTTCGATTCCTGGTTCGATATTTATCGGGGCGCTGTCGTGCTGGTGCGTGTTAAGGAAGGCCGCCTCGCCAATCACATGAAAATCAAGTTGTGCGCCAGCGATCAGGTTTATGAGGTGGAGCAGCTCGGCGCGCTGACGCCGAAGCCCATTGCGCTCGATGAACTGGAGGCCGGCGACGTTGGATTTGTGGTCGCCAATATCAAGCAAGTTGCGGACGCGCGCATGGGCGACACCATCGTCGAGGTGGCGCGGCCGGCCGGACCGTTGCCCGGGTTTGAAGCCACTAAGCCGATGGTCTTCGCAGGACTGTTCCCCGTTTTAGCGGACGAGTACGAACCGCTGCGGGATGCCCTGGGCAAGCTCAAGCTGAATGACGCTGCTTTCTTTTATGAGCCGGAAAATTCCGTCGCGCTCGGCTTCGGCTTTCGCTGCGGATTTCTCGGGCTGCTGCACATGGAGATTGTGCAGGAGCGCCTCGAACGCGAATTCGGCCTGAATCTCATCACAACTGCGCCGAGCGTGCGCTATCGCATCACGCGGGTTGGCGGAGACGTGATCGAAGTCGACAGTCCCTCGAAATTTCCGAATCCGAGCGACATAGACAAAATCGAAGAGCCGGTCATCAAGGCCATGATCATCACCAATGACGAATCTGTCGGCGGGATTTTGCAGCTTTGCCAGGACAAGCGCGGCGCGCAAAAGAATTTCGAATACCTGTCTCCCACGCGCGTGATGCTCACCTACGAATTGCCGCTCAATGAGATCGTGCTCGATTTCTACGACCGGCTGAAATCGGTCTCTCGCGGCTACGCGTCGCTCGATTATCAGCTCGCGGGCTACAAGGAATCGGACCTGGTGAAGATGGATGTGCTCGTCGGCGGCGAGCCGGTGGACGCGCTATCGATAATCTGCCATCGCGACCAGGCGTACGAGCGTGGTCGTGAACTCGCGACGCGTCTGCGCAAGCTGATTCCGCGCCAGATGTTTGAGGTGCCCATTCAAGCCGCGATCGGCAGCCGGGTGATCGCTCGCGAAACGGTCGCGGCCATGCGCAAAAACGTGCTTGCCAAATGCTACGGCGGCGACATCACACGCAAGCGCAAATTGCTCGAGAAGCAAAAGGAAGGCAAAAAGCGCATGAAGCGTGTCGGGCAAGTGGATATTCCCCAGGAAGCCTTCCTGGCCGTTCTGAGAGTTACCGGCAGCGACGAGGAAGAATAGCCGCCGCGTTGCGCCCACAGGCGAAAACGACAGGCGTTCCTCATGCGCGTCTTGACGAAGCCCGTCCGATGGCGTACCTTGCGCGCCGGAGGTGTTCATGCGCGCCACTCAATTCTGCAACAAGTGTTGCGTAAGGATCTGCGCGTTACTCATGTTTACGGCCTTTTCTCCGGCGCTACCCGCAGCACCGCACCCTAAGATTCTGATCATCTATGATATGGAAGGCGTTTCCGGCGTAACGCATTACGAGATGACCTGGGTGCAGCGGCCGGACGACTATGTCAAAGGCCGCGAGTCCCTAACAAACGATGTGAACGCGGCAGTGCGCGGACTGGTAGCCGGCGGAGCAGGGCCGATTTGGATCGAGGATGGACACGGCTCGGGCAATGCGGAAGAGCCGGACCTGTTCGTCGAGAAGCTGGACCCGCATGCGAAAATGGATTTTCGCGATCACGATTTCGACCCGTACAACACCGGGATAAATGCCTCGATCGACGCGATCGTCTGCATCGGGATGCATGCACGCGCCAATAGCGAGGGCTACGAGGCGCATACCGTTACGGACCGGATCAGCTATCGCATTAACGGAGTCGAGTTCACGGAAACGCACATCGTGGCCCTTTCGGCTGCGCGCTGGGGCATTCCGGTAATCATGGTGTCGGGAGATCAAGTACTTGAGGCGCAATTGAAGCCGGATTTTCCGGAGCTTGAATACGCACAAGTCAAGACGGCCAAGAGCCGGGCGGTCGCGGAGCCGCTGCCATCGGGCGAAGCGACGCAACGCATTGAGCAAGCGGCAAGGCGCGCCATGGCGAAGTTCCTGGCCGGATCTTACCGGCCTTACTATTTGCCTGCTCCCTATGATTTCCAACTTGGCTTTCAAAACTGGCAACAAGCGAACGGAGCAGCAACGGCTCCCGGCGTACTCAAAGACGGTGATCTCGGCGTGCGGTACCGGGCTGCAACATTTATTGAGGGCTACGAGCTGAGTCTGGATGCGCTGCGGCGAAGCAGCGATTCGCTGCAAGTGTTGATTCGAATCTTGAGCCAGGACCCGCAAGGGAAGAAATATCTGGACCAGTTGAGCGACACATTTTGGACCAGATGGCTGACGCCGGAGAAGGCAGCGCCGTACATGCAGCCGGGCGCGAAGCCGCAGGCGAAGACCCGATTTTACGGGGACAACTAGTCCGGTCGCTTTTGGCGGAGTTCCGTGAGCAGGCGGCCGCGGAAAAGCTTCACAGAGACGGTATCGCCAATTCCGACCTGATCCGAATCGCGGAGAATTTGGCCGGAGGCATCGGTAGCGATGGCGTAGCCGCGCTCCAGGAGCTTGGCAGGATTGCGCTCCCCGAGCTGAAGGCGAAGACGAGCAAGGCGTTCGTGTCTGAAGCGGAGGAGGCGTTCGGCGCGGACGGCGAGTGCCTCCGTGCGATTCTCGATACGCAGGCGCGTGGCAGCGATTCTAGCGTGCAAATCGAGCGAACGGAGGCGGATTTGCAGCGCACCGAAGCGCTTGCGTTCGGCTTCGAGGCGGTCAGCAAGGCCGAAACCAAGGCGCGTAGTTAAGTCGCTCATTTGCCTCTGGGCGCCCGAAAGTCGCGTACGCAAATCGGTGGAGCGAATCCGGAGATGCGCAAATTGGTAGCGGCGCCGGCAGTGGTCCATCTGAGAGCGCAAGGCATGCGCGAGGCGGCCGGTTAGCTCATCGCTGCGCTGCCGCAACTGCCGCAGCATCTCGTGGAGCCGGCGAAATCCGGCACTGCCGGAGAGTTCGTGGACGCGCCGGCTTTGCACAAGGACGCGGTAGCGCATCTGTTCGGCCAGCGCGGAGCGCAGGGTAGCGACGTGCTTGTCAAATTCGGCCCGCGTCTGCACGACGAGTTCTGCAGCCGCCGAAGGCGTGGAGGCGCGCACGTCGGCAACGAAATCGGCGATCGTGAAATCCGTTTCGTGCCCGACGCCCGAAATGATAGGAATGGAACAGGCCGCAATCGCGCGCGCCACTTCTTCCTCGTTGAAGGACCAGAGGTCCTCGAGCGACCCGCCGCCGCGAGCCAAAATGATGACGTCAACAAGCTTCTGGCGGTGGAAATACTGAATGGCACGGACAATTTCTGCGGCGGCGCCGTCACCTTGAACGCGCACGGGGTAAAGCGTGAGGTGAACGTTGTGAAAGCGGCGACGGAGGATGCGGACGATGTCGCGAACGGCGGCGCCGCTCGGAGAAGTGACCAGTCCAATGCGGCCGGGGAGCAGCGGCAGCGGCCTCTTCCGCTCGGGTGAGAAGAGGCCTTCAGCTTCGAGGCGTTTTTTCAGTTGTTCGAAAGCCACCTGCAGTGCGCCAGCGCCCACCGGCTCCATAGCTTCGATATAGAGCTGATACTCGCCGCGATTTTCATAGACGCTGATCGAGCCGCGCGCGGTCACGTGCAGGCCATCCTCTGGCCGGAACTTCATCAGGCGAAGCTGACTTTTGAAGCAGACACATTTCAGCTGAGCGCGATCGTCCTTAAGGGTGCAGTAAATGTGGCCGGATTGCGCGGCGCGGCAGTTCGAGATTTCCCCCTGGACCCAAATGTCGGTAAAGGCACGGGCGAGGACGTCGCGGATGCGGCCGGTCAGCTCGCTGACGGAGAAGACGCGGCGCTCGGGTTGCAGATTGAATTGAAGCTGGCCCATGTGCTTGAAGGTGAGATTAGAGGGCCAGAGACGAGAGCGCAAGTGGGCTTGCCCGAATTCGTAAAACGCATTCGTGTCAGGCGCGAAGCCCGATAACCGAGAGGAGCCGGCCGGAAGCCGGGCCCTGTTTGCGATAGCTGAAAAGGAGATCGGGGCGACAGGCAGTGCACAGGTCATTGGTGAAGATCTTTTCCGCCTGGAGACCAGCATCCAGAAGTTGGGCACGGTTAGCTTTGCGAAGGTCGAGGAGGACGTTTTGGGACGGAGGCTGATGACCAGGCGGCATCATGTTGAGCCACTGAAGGGGATTCGGCTCATCGCCGGTGCGAAGTTCATCAAACCAGTCGGCGGCATCTGCAAATTGCGAAGCGAACTGTGTGGCTACTTCCGTGCCAACTTCGTAGCAACAGCCGCCGATTGCGGGTCCGAGGGCAGCGAGGATGTCGGCGGGATTTGAACCGAAGCGCATTTGCATCTGACCGACGGCCTTGGGCGCGATGCGAGCGAGCGTGCCGCGCCAGCCGGCGTGGATGGCTGCGAGCGCCCGCTTTTTCGGATCCACAAGAAGAATCGGCACGCAATCGGCGGTCTGAATGGCCAGGAGCAGGCCCGGCATGGCCGTAAGAGAGGCATCTCCGCGGCAGGGCTCGGCCCGTGTTGACTCGATGTGGTGAATTACGTCCGAATGAATTTGCTTCAGGACGATGAGCGGGAGGTCGTGCGCCCCGAGTGCTTCCTGAAAACGGCGGCGGTTTTCGAGCACATTCTCGCGCTTGTCCCAATCGGTGAAGGAGAGATTGAGAACCTTCTTTCCGTTGAGTTCGCTAACACCGCCGATGCTCGTGCTGAAGCCATGGACCAGCCACGGCAAGTCCAAAAACGCGGGGACCTCCAGCATCTGCAGACCACCAGAGAGCCGCTGCATCCACGAAGAATCTGCACAACCGCGCCCGGTCACTTTGGCGCGGGATGTTTTCGTTCGGGTCACGACGGAACCAGTATAATCGCTGGCGGTTACGGCCGAAATCGGCGCGTCCGGCCAAATGCTCTTCAACAGGTGAACGGTGATTATTGGAATGGGTGTGGATATTGCGGAAGTGGAGCGGATTCAAGCCGCCATTGAGAAATATGGGGAAACGTTTTTGCGGCGCCTATACACGAAGGGCGAGCGCGCCTACTGCGATCAGTTCCGGAACAGGTTCGAGCGCTACGCGGGGCGGTTTGCGGCTAAGGAAGCGGCGATGAAGGCGCTGGGAACAGGCTGGCGCCATGGAGTGAGATGGGTGGACTTCGAGGTGGTGCGCGAAGCGAGCGGCAGACCTACGATTGCCCTGGGGGGCGAGGCCAAACGAATTGCGGAGCAAATGGGGGTCCGGCACATTTCACTGAGCATTACGCACACCTCAAGCCAGGCTCTGGCCCAGGTCATCTTTGAGAATTGACCATCCCCACGGGCCCGAGGTCAAATTTCCGCCCACATGTTTGGTGAATAAATGCCCGGAATGCGGAGCTTGAGATAGTTTGAAGAGAGCGCGGGAGTTGTGTTGCCGTCCTCGGCCCCGCGGCGGAGGGTCAGGACGCGGAGCGGTCGGCCAAGTTGTGACCGGCGGAATGCAGCGGCTTTGGCTTCGCCTAGAGCGCGAAGCTGACGAGCGCGGCGCTTGATAACGAAGGCGGGAACTTGACCCGGCAATGCTGCTGCCGGCGTGCCGGGCCGGGCGGAAAACGAAAAGACGTGCAGGTAGGTAAAGGGCAGACGCTCGATAAAGGCGAGCGTTGCGGCGTGATCGTCTTCGGTCTCACCCGGAAAACCGGCGATCACGTCGGCACCAATCGCGGCGTGCGGAAGGCGCTCGCGGATGAGCTCGACCCGGCGCGCGTAATGCCCGGCGCGGTACCAGCGATGCATGGCGGCGAGAATGCGATCCGAACCGGATTGCAACGGCATGTGGAAGTGCTCGGCAAGCCGGTCTGTC